>Ga0172380_10000339_pt1 | contig 94569 bp, 95 predicted proteins | sample Leawe162metaG_FD_119747 | JGI IMG/M metagenome (GOLD analysis project Ga0172380, IMG submission 119747) | Leachate microbial communities from a municipal landfill in Southern Ontario, Canada - Leachate well 162 metaG | ecosystem: Engineered > Solid waste > Landfill > Unclassified | place...
CAAAAATTTTATTGGCGTGTTTTTTTTACGCGGCTTTCTGTTTTGACGCTTCTCTGTGGTGGGGCGCGGCATTGTTTTTCTTGTACTTTTTTGAATCCGCCCATGCCGGCCGCAGTTTTGTTTTGGGAAGATTAAAAAAACCGGTTTCTACCGCTAAAGCGTTGTTCTTATCTTCTGCGGCTGTCGCCTGTGTTTTCTCTTTCCTTCTATTATTTTTCTTTTTTTTCGGCGGCAGTTTTCAATTTTTATTCTGGCTGCTGATCATTGATATTTTGTCTCCGGTCGTTATTTCAGCCGTCGTTTTATTTTTCCAGCCGTTGACCGTTCTTTTAAGGACGCGAACTATCGCCAAGGCCAAGGCTAAACGCAGGCAGTTCAAAGATCTGAAAGTGGTCGGGATCACGGGAAGTTGCGGGAAAAGCTCCGCGAAAGAATTTTTAGCTACCATTTTGCAACATAAATACAGGGTTTTGCGCACTCCCAAAAATCAAAATTCCGAGATGGGCATTTCACGCACCATTTTGAAATATTTGACGCAGGAGTATGAGATATTCGTTTGCGAGATGGGCGGTTACGATATCAGCGGCATAAAATTATTGGCCGACATCGCCCAGCCGCAAATGGGGGTTTTGGTCAGTATCAACCAGCAGCATTTGGCCACTTTCGGCAGCCAGGAGAATATAACCAAAGGAAAATTCAAGCTTATCGAAAGCCTGCCCGAAGACGGAAAGGCGATATTGAACTGGGATAATGAGTTTATAAAAAAAGAACTGGGCGGCCGCAAATTCAAAGTTAAGAATATAAAACTGTATTCCGCCAAGTCGAAAGAAGGAGTTGATGTTTGGGCTGACAATATACAGCTCAAAAGAGATAAAGTTATTTTTGATATTTTTTCTCGCGACGGCGAATTCGCAAGTTTTAAGATCGACCTGCCCGGCGGCATGCCGATAGTTTTGAACGTTCTGGCGGCGGCAACCGCGGCCAAAGGATTGGGAATGAACCTGTCGGAAGTCGGTCGTGCCTGCCAAAAGTTGGACCCCCGTTTCGCCCCAGTGCTTATAAAAAAAGGAATAGACGGCATAAACATCATAGATTCTTCATACTCATCCAACCCCGAAGGCGTTTTAGCCGACCTTGATTATTTGAACCTTTGGATCGGAAAGAAAATAGTAGTGATGCCGAGCTTGATCGAACTTGGAAAAGCGGCTAAGGAGGTCCACAAAAATATCGGCCAAAGGATCGGAAAAATTTGCGATCTGGCCATCATTACTTCCAAAGACGGAGTAAAAGAGATCAAAGCTGGAGCGTTATCCGGAGGATTGGATCCGGCCAAGATAATGTTCATAGAAGATCCGAAAAAGATCGTTGAAAAAATAAAAACCGAATTGAGAAGAGGGGACGCGATTTTGCTGGAAGGCCGCGTTCCGCAGGAAGTTTCGAATCTGTTGGAAGAAAAGAAATAAACAAAAAGTGCATATTCTATAATGTTTAGACATTGTCAAGGAAAGCCCATATCCGTATCCCTGTCGCCTAATACCCAAAAAGACGATGTTTTGCTTGCCTTGAATATGATCTTCAAGCCAAGCGAATGGCGGGAAGGCAGAGCTGTTAAAGAGTTGGAAGAAAATTTTAAAAAATATCTCGGTGTTAAATTCGCTTGTTCTTTTAACAGCGGCCGCAGTTCGCTGGAAGCTATTTTATACGCCCTAGGGATAGGGTCCGGCGACGATGTTTTAGTTCAGGCATTTACCTGTAATGCGGCGATCAATCCCATCTTGAAAGCCGGAGCCAAGCCGGTTTTTGTCGATATCGATCCGACATTAAATTTATCCGTTGAAGATCTGAAAAAGAAGATCACTCCGCGGTCCAAAGCCTTGATGGTCCAGCATACTTTCGGCTGGCCGGCCGACTTGGCGGAAATAAAACAGTTTTGCCGGGAGAATAAGCTCTATCTGATCGAAGATTGCGCGCATGCCCTAGGCGCTGAATATGGAAGCGGCCTGTCCGCCGAAGCCGGAAAGGCGAAGGCGGGGACTTTCGGAGACGCGGCCTTTTTCAGCTTTGGCAGAGACAAGATCATTTCTTCGGTTTATGGCGGAATGGCCGTAACGAACGATTCCATCGTAGCAAAAAAAATATCGGAATTTTATAACCGGATAGGCTATCCTTCCAGGGTTTGGACCTTGCAGCAGTTTTTGCACCCGGTCTTGATGAACTATTTGGTTTTGCCGCTTTATGATCGTCTCAAAATAGGGAAGATATTTTTGGGAATTTTTTTGAATCTGAAAATACTTTCCAAGGCGGTTGTCGGTTCCGAGGGAAAAGGCCGGCTGCCCGGTTATTTCCCAAAGAGATTGCCCAACGGTTTGGCGGTTTTGGCTTTAAATCAATTCAAAAAATTGGGCGAGTTCAACCGCCATCGCAAGGAGATAGCCGAAATATATCGAAACGGCCTTCCGAAGAACAGGTTTGTCCAACCATTTGCCATTTGGGACAAGCAGATTAAAGAACCGATTTTTATGAAATATCCCATCTTGGCCGCGGATCCGGTAAAAATTTTAAAAATAATGAAGAAAAATAGAATATACCTGAACGACGGCTGGCGCGGATCTCCGGTGGTTCCGCCTTCAAGCTGTCTGGATGTTTTCGGTTACCAAAAAGGTTCCTGTCCCAGAGCCGAGCAGATATCTCAAAAGATATTGAGCTTGCCGACCCACATCAATATTTCTCCCGAGCAAGCAAAAGAAATAATAGGCCTTTTGTTCTAGCGAGGATCGTCTATCGGTGGATAAGTGCCATTCAACAAAAGCTTGAAATAATATAAAATCAAATTAAATTAACAATAACCTTAAAACGGAAGACAGAGATAAAGCTGTCCTATTAAAATAAAATGCTGGAAAAAGACCAAATTTTGCCATCCATAACCACTGTCGGCAAAGCCGACTGGAGGACGCAGATAAAAGACGCCAGAGACCTGGGAATAACCGAAGCCGGCTTATTTCTTAATGGATTGGATATGAAAGGAAGAGCCGAATTGTGCGATTTGCTTGGGGATAGTTCTATAACAAGCATTCCCGTGGTGCATTTGAAAAACGATGTCACGGAGATGGAGGTTGAATATTTTTTTAATGAATACTCCACGAAAGTTTTTACCACCCACTCCGGAGCGGAATATCCTTTCTATACCGCCTTGCCTAAATTTGAAAAGAATATTTTTATTGAAAATACTTCTATTCTTTTTAATGAGAATGAGCTAAGAAGGTACGGAGGAATATGCCTCAACATAAGCCATTTGGAAAATGAAAGGCTGCATGACAGAGAAAGATACGATTATTTTCGCAATTTATTGGATGTTTATCTCGTAGGCTGCAATTACATAAGCGCGATGAAGAAAGAAATTTTGTCGGATGCCGGCCGTCCGCAGCATGACAGCTATTTTCTTAAAAATAATTCCGAGCTGGATTATATTTTAAACTATCCTAAAAATTATTTTTCAAATTTCATTGTTTTGGAGCTGGAAAACGACCTAAAAACCCAGCTTGAAGCGAAGGATCATATTTTTGATCTGATAAAAGATCGTTATTAATAATCAATTACCTATGCAAAATACAAATTTCAATAATATATCGGAGAATATCAAGAAAAAAGTTATTAAAACGGAAGCGGGAGTATTGATCTTGTCTATCTTTTTGGTGATATCCTGCGGAGTGGTAATTTGGACTTCGGGAATCGGTTCGGCTCCTTCCAACCCCGAACAGGGAGCCGTTGTCGAAGGAGAGGGCCCGTCTGCCGGCGGCCAACAAGCGGTAGCGGTTCAAAATGTTAAAAAATTTGCCAGCGAACAAGAGTTCAAAGATTATATTTTAAGTTCATCGCAGAATAGTTCTTATTCCGGCGGAGGCATCTCTCAAGGCGCGGTCGCGCTGGAAAAAAGCACCGCCCCGACCAGCGCCGATAGCGCAATGGGAGGAGGGACGAGCGGAGCCGCCGGCTCCAATTCTTCGGCCAGCAGGTCTTCGGTTACCAACGTCCAAGTGGCAGGGATAGACGAGCCGGATATAGTGAAGACCGACGGCAAAGAAATATATTATTCATCTCAAAGCCCGATCTACCGGCTGATGGAAGATAAGATGGTCGGATCGTCCATGCCGTCCTATCAAAGCTCCGGGCAGACCAAGCTTATAAAAGCTCTTCCCGCCAGCGACTTGGCTTTGGACAGCAAGATCGAGAAGGGCGGCAATTTATTGCTGGATGGCAGCGTTCTGGCCGTTTTTTCCGATAATTCCATTTTTGGGTACGATGTCAAAAACTCTAAAGATCCTCAAAAACTATGGGAGCTGAAATTAAGCGATCAGAATTATATAGTGGACTCCAGGCTTTACGAAAATAATATCTATTTGGTTGTCAGGAACCAAATAAATCAAAATAATCCTTGTCCTATAAAACTTTTAGCCGTCGACAGCAAAGAGGCTCTGACGATCTCTTGCGACCAGGTTTACCATCCCGAAGTTATCGTGCCGGTGGATTCTGTCTACAGCGCCATGATAGTTAACGCGCGGAGCGGCAAGATAGAAAAGACGGTTTCCTTTACGGGATCCAGCGGAAGCTCCTTGGTCTATATGTCTAAAGAAGGAATATACGTGACTTATTCCTATACGGAAGAGCCTGTCAAATTCTTTTTGGGATTTTTGAACCAGAAAGCTAAAGACCTTTTCCCTGCGAGAATAATCGAAAAGACCGGCAGGCTTGAAGGATATGATATCAGCAGCGGAGCTAAGATGACCGAATTGAACTATATATTCCAGCAATATTTAAGCAGCCTTGACGGAGACGAGCAGATGAGGATCCAAAACGAGATCCAAAACAGGATGTCCGATTACTCTAAAGAGAAGAAAAGGGAGCTGGAGAGGACGGGCATCATAAAGATCGGATTGAAAGATTTCTCTTTGTCGGCCAGCGGCGATGTGCCCGGCTCTCCTTTGAACCAATTCTCTCTGGACGAATACAACGGATATTTAAGGATAGCTATTACCGCCGGACAGTCAGGATATTATTGGCCTCTCGGTTACAGCAGCGGTTCCGCCGTGAACGACGTATATGTTTTGGACGGCAGTTTGAAAGAGATCGGATCGTTAACCGATATCAGCAAGGACTGGAATGACGAGCGCATTTACGCCGTGAGATTCATCCAAAACCAAGGATATATCGTCACTTTTAAAGAGACTGATCCTTTGTCGGTCATAGATATTTCCAATCCCCAAAAACCTTTATTGGCCGGTCAGCTGGAGATTCCGGGTTATTCCGCCTATCTTCATCCTTTGGCCGCCAACAGAATATTGGGTGTCGGCAAAGAGGATTGGAAAGTTAAGCTTTCCCTGTTCGATGTTGGCAGCGCCAGCGATCCGAAAGAAATCGCAAAATATAATTTGGACGAATATTGGTCCGAAGCGGTCGATAATCACCGCGCATTTTTGCAGGATGAAAAACACCAGGTCATATTTTTGCCCGGAAGCAAAGGAGGGTATATCTTTTCATACGCCGGCGACCAGTTAAAATTGGTCAAGACCGTTTCCGGAATGAATGTTAAGCGCGCCGTCTACCTGAACGATTCCCTTTATATCATAGGTTCCGATGGCATAGTCGTCCTTGATGAAAATACTTGGGGAAGAACAGGGAGCTTGGAGTTCTAGCTTCCTGGATCGGAGATTATCAAAATGGATTCAAAGCTTAAAAATATTTTTAGCTTATACCGCGAGCAATGGAAATAAGACCTTTAGACGATAAAGTCCGGTGGGAAAAATTTTTACTGGGCTGTAAAGAAAAAACTTTTTTACAATCTTTTAATTGGGGAGAGTTCAATCTTTCCCAAGGCAGCAAGGTCTGGCGGCTTGGAATTTTTGAGGAGGAAAATCTTCTCGCCGCCGCTCAATTGATAAAAATAGCGGCAAGAAGAGGAACCTTCCTTTTCTTGCCGCACGGGCCGAACATTAAAGAGGATTGCTCTTTGGATAAGAGAAAAGAAGTTTTTGAAAATTTGGCCGGGGAGATGAAAAAGATCGCCAAAGCCGAGAGATGTTCTTTTATCAGGGTTGCTCCGATATTGGAAAGGTCTCAAGTTAATGAAAAAATATTCGACGATTGCGGATTCAGAGATGCTCCGATACATATGCATCCGGAATTCACTTGGGAACTTGATCTGGAGAAGCCCGAAGACAAACTTTTGGCCGAGATGCGCAAGACAACGCGCTATTTGATAAGACAAGCCGAGAAGAACAAAGACATAGAGATAGCGCAAAGCAAAGATCCGGCGGACTTGGAAAAATTCGAGCCGATATTCAGAGAGACCGCCGAGCGCCAAAACTTCGTCCCTTTTTCAACCGCTTATTTAAAAAAGGAATTCGGATCATTCATTCCCGACGATGAAATTTGTTTTTTCTTCGGCAAATATCAAGGGCAAATAGTTTCGGCCGCTATGATAGTGTTTTGGTCCGGTCTGGCTTTCTATCATCAAAGCGGTTCCACCCATTCTAAAGCGCCGGCCTCTTATCTGTTGCAGTGGGAAGTGATCAAAGAAGCGAAGCGCAGGGGATGCAAGGCTTATAATTTTTGGGGGATAGCGCCTTTTGAAAAAATAACGGAAAAAAACGGGGAGATCAGAACCGAGATAAGAGACAAGAACCATCCTTGGTACGGATTGAGCTTGTTCAAAATAGGGTTCGGGGGGCAGACGAAAGAATACGTCAAAACGAAGGACCTGCCTTTGTCTCCGCTGTATTGGCTGACTTATATGTTCGAAACGCTAAGAAAAAAGAAAAGGAATTTATAATATAATTATTTGTCGATTTCGTCTTGGACCGCCGCGGTCCGGACCGAAGAAAAATGGTTAAAAAGGTCGGAGCGAGGATCATCCGCAAAAAGAGAACAAGCCGCAAGAAAAAGCAGGCAATTTTTTTAAAAAAGGCCGGCTTGTATTGCTTTTTGGCGGTCGGAACCATTTCCGCCGCTTTGTATCTGTTCTATTTCTCTCCGTATTTCCAGGTGGAAAAAATAGAGGTTCGCAACGCGAACGTGGTTCCTGTCGACGATCTGAAAAAAGCGATCTCCGACAAATATTCTTTTTCGATGAATATTTTCGGATACCAGATCGGTTCGAAAAGCATCCTTTTGCCGTTCTTTAATTCGGCCTCTCTTTTGAACAATTTCCCCCAAGTCGAAAAATTAAGCCTATCAAGGGATTTTCCCAATATGCTTACTCTGGATGTCAAAGAGCGCGAACCGTTCGCGGTTTGGTGCAAGGATTGGGATTGGAAGCAGGATTGCTCCTGGACGGATAAAAAAGGATTTTCATTCAAGCCTTACCAGGCATCGGATGGCGGAGACGGTTTGATAATAGAAGAAAAAGAAAGTTTAGAGGCCATGCTTTTGGAGGCCAATATGGATAAAAAAGGATTTCTTGCTTGGGCGGACAAAACCAGAGGAGACCTCAATTCGTATCCCGATATAGAAAAGATCGTTAAATTTTCCGTTTTTACGGATAAGATCGTTTTGAAAACCCAAAAAGGTTTCGAAATATATTTCGCTTCCAACGGCGATCTGGCTTGGCAAATGGAGAAGCTGAAAACGGTCCTGAAAGAAAAGATATCCAGCCAAAAGATCACGGCGCTGGAATATATCGACCTGCGTTTCGGCAACCAAGCGATAGTAAAATAGTTCGCTGGCGCAGGACAGTGGAGGCAAAAATATGCACAGGTGTCACCTGTGCATATTTTTTAGCAGTCTTGACGGCGCTCTGCTAAGATTTTATGATGAACTTGGAAAATATGCTTTCAGAACGCCAGGAACAAATTTTAAATTTGCTTATCCGGGAGTACGTGGATTCCGCCGAACCGGTGAGTTCGCAGCTTTTGGAAAAAAAGCACAAGATCGGTGTTTGCCCGGCTACTCTTAGAATTGAAATGCAAAGAATGACCAATGAAGGCTATCTTTCCCAGCCGCACACTTCGGCCGGACGCATTCCGACCGACAGAGGCTACCGTTTCATCGTGGATCAGCTGCTCGGGCAGAAGATCGCAGAAGAAGAAAAAAACGATCCAAAAGATCTTTCCGACCCTTGGTCGGAGATCGAAAAGGAGATTGAGGATTCTTTCAGGTTCACCCGTCTTTTGGCAAAAAAGATCGCCGAAGAAACGTCCAATCTTACCAGCGCCTATTTGCCCGAAGAAGAGATCGTTTTCAAAGAGGGATGGAGCGAGGCTCTCAAGGATCCGGAGTTCGAAAATGCCGGTTGCTTGGAACGTTTTGCCCGGATCGCCGATGATCTGGAAAATAGCATAGAGGAGCTGAACGGCGGGAAAGAGATACAAGTTTTTATCGGCGGGGAAAATCCTTTGCCCGGAGCCAAAGACTTCAGCTTGATAATTTCCAGGTTTTCTTTGCCCGACGAGAAAAAAGGATTTATGGCGATACTCGGACCGAAGCGAATGTCCTACGATAAAAATATCAGTTTAATCAATTCTCTTAAAAAACTTTTAGAAGATTTCTAAATAAAAAATATGGCAGAAGATATAAACGAAGAAGAGAAAGAAGGGGGTGAAGAAATTTCGGGAACTGCCGGCGAAGAGCAGGCGGAATTTGAAGAGCAAGAGGAACCGTCCGAATGCCAAAAGCAGAGGGACGAATATTTGGCGGGCTGGCAGAGAGCCAGGGCCGATCTTTTGAACTACAAAAAAGAAGAATCCGAACGGGTTTCCAGTTTTTTGGAGCGCGCGGCGGAAGATTTTGTCTTGGAAATTTTGCCCGCGCTGGACAGTTTCGATCTGGCGGAGAAAAGTCTTTCTTCGGAAACGAAAAAAGATAATAACATCCGGGGAATGCTGCAAATAAAAGCGCAGCTTGCAGATTCGCTGAAGAAGATGGGTGTAAAAGAAATTGCATCCGTTGGAGAGGAATTCGATCCCAGTCTTCACGAGGCGGCGGCGGAGATCGAAGGCCAAGAGGGGCAAGCGCCAGGTTCTATCGTTGAAGAACTGCAGAAAGGCTATACTTTGGGCGGCCGCGTGATCAGGCCGGCTAAAGTAAAAACAGCAAAATAAAAAACAAAACCCGCGACCTTCGCGGGTTTTTCTAGCCATTTGATTTGGTATCCGCGTAAAGCCAAGTGTTGCACTTATTTGTTGAACTGGAGGGGCTCGCTTTTGACAAAACTGTTAATTTGTATTATAATACCAAATATGAACAAAAGTATCTTCAAAAAGTTAAGAGATATTTTCATTCCTCACAAGGGGAATAATTACCGTCCAAAATTTTTGGACAGTAATTTTTTGATCTATTATTTGGCAATCCTATTGGTGATCAAGTTCGCCATCCTGCCGATATTCGTTTGTTTCCAGGAAAGTTCTTTTTTCGCGGCGCTGACCAAAGATTATTTGATAACTCTTACAAACCAGGAAAGGGCGGCTTTGGGCGTAGCCGGACTTAAAGACAATGAATTGCTGGCCCAAGCGGCGACATTAAAAGCCCAGGATATGTTGAATATGGATTATTTTTCCCATAACAGCCCCGAAGGAAAGACTCCCTGGTATTGGATAAGATTGTCGGGATACAACTATAAAAGAGCCGGAGAGAATCTGGCTATCGGATTTGTGGACGGGGAAGAGGTTATGCAGGCTTGGAAAGATTCTCCCACTCATAATGCCAATCTTATCAACCCCAACTACCAGGAGATCGGCATTGGAATAGCCAAGGGAAATTTTCAAGGGCAGGAAGTCACCTTGGTCGTGCAGATGTTCGGAACCCAGCTGAATTCTTCTCCCGCCAAGAAAACAGAAGTCGCCGTTAAAAAAACAGCTGCCTCTTCGGTCTCTTCAACCGCGAAGCAAACGACGGATCCGACAAAAAGCAATGCCAGCAGCACCAAGCCTGTGGCAGAGACCGTTAAGTCTGAGGTCCAAGGCCAATCAACAAGTTCTCGACCGACCACGACCGAGACCGAGCCGGCGAAGACCGTTTCGAGCCCTGCCGAGGTTGCGATCATCCAAAGTTTGAACAGCCAAGGGCAGGATATTCAACTACAGGCTTCTTCAACTCCGGCATCGCTATCTTTAACTTCCGACAATCCATCATCGGTGCAAGGAGCCGAAAGCCAGGTCGTCACCACTCCGCTGTCTTCGGGTACGTCTATGCCGGCTTGGAAAGCCGCATTGATGAAATTTTTGACCGTTGATTATTCAAGGGTGATCGAAAAATTGAACTTTTTATCCCTTATCGCAGTAATGATAGGCCTGTTGCTGACCATTTTTATCGAGATAAAAATACAGCCCAAGGACCTGCTGTTGAAAGGGTCTTTCTTCGTATTGGTGTTCGGAGTATTATTGTTCGCGGACAAGATAATGATCTTGCGCTTTATCCCGCATAATTTGGTTATTGGCTAGGTCGTAAAATTATGTTCAGCCGGATCCTAAAATCTATTAAGCCCTATTGGAAGTTTATCCTGGTGTTCTATCTGATCGCTCTTTTTGCCTGGAATTGGAGCCGGATAGCTTGGGTGCTGAACTCGAATTTTATAGGTATAGCCGCCCAGAGCGTTTGGACAAAGGCGGGCCAAACTTTTGGTCCGGAAAGATATTCCGTCTCCGAGGGCGAAAACAAAACAGAGCAAGCCTCTACCAGCACCCAGAAGAAGGAAGACAAAAATTTTGTCGAGAAAAAAGACAGTTTGGTAATAGGAAAGATCAGCGTTGACGCGCCCTTGGTTCAAAGTCCCAGCGGCAGCGATAAAGATATAAATAGTTCTTTGGAAAAGGGAGTGCTGATCTTTCCCAGTTCCGTTTTGCCTTCCGAAAAAGGAGTGACCATTATTTTGGGACATACGGCTCCCTCTGGCTGGCTCAAAGTTAATTTTTACGGGTTATTCAATCATATCGATAAATTGCAGAAAGGGGATGAGATTCTGGTCTATTTCGACAACCATGAATATAAATACACTGTGACCAGGCAGTTTTTGGTCGATCCGGGAGCCAAGCTCGAACCTTCTTCCGAGGCGTTGACAAATTCCGAGAACGTCTTATTCTTAAGCACATGCTGGCCGCCGGAAACAGGAGTGAAAAGGATCATTATAGAAGCAAGCCGGTAATAATTTTACAATCTTTGCGGCATACCTATATATGGACGGAGACGAAGACCATTGGCAGCCCTCTTGGCTTAGGATCCCCGTTCACCTTGACAAATGTTGGAAATGTGTTATTATATAAATATACAATAAAGGCGCAGGAACAGGGGAAAAGGGAATCGTTCAAAGAGATTCGATAACAGCCTTTCAGTCATTGGGCAGACAGCGGCGGAAAGATTGTTATCGAGAATGTCAATTTTCGATGGCATGTTCCTTTTACAACAACGTTTTCAAAAAAACGTCGAAAAATGGAACCATTTTAAAAACAACGGCATTAAAAATTTGTCCGTTGCAAATAAATGGAAAAGAATGAAAATGAAAAGAAGAAGAGCTTTAGTGGCCGCCTAGTTGTTGCGATAGTTATTATCTTATTGGTAGGTGCTGTTGTCTATTTTTGGCTTAATAGCAAAAATCAGGTTTCGACAACTCCTGTCGCAACCAACGCCCCTCTACAAGTAGTTGTGGTTGGAGGTAAGATCACGGTGGACAACACTGATGCCAACCCTATACCGGTTAAAGGGAAGGTTACCATCGATAACACTGCTGACAATCCAGTCAACGTCAGCTGTTGCGGAAACGGTAACTGCGAGGATAAAAAGCCTTGCAGCGCCAAGAAAGAGGCATACGTTCCTGCCCAAAAACAGGCATATATTCCTGTCCCGACTCTTACCTGCATAAGTGCTTGCACATTCGGTGCAAAGCAATGCGTAGGTAGCCAGGTTCAAACCTGCGGTTTAGAGGGAGCTTGCTATAAGTGGCAAGCCACTCAAAACTGCGCGAGCAATGAGTATTGCTCAAGCGGTTCCTGTATTCGCCAGCAACAGCGGACTGAGAATCGCTGCTACAATGGCGATGTTTACGAATACGTAAACGGAGCCATGGGGAGGCTGGTCCAAGATTGTGGCAATAGCACCTATGAGGAAACTTATAGGTGTGATGGCAGCGACACCCTTCAACGCAAATACGTTGAAAGGGGGTGTGAGAACTCATCTTGTTACTCCAGGACAACCTGGAGATATCAAGATTCCTGCAGCTACGGTTGTAACGGCAACAGATGTTCGTCTCAGCAGTCGTCTCAGTCCACTGTTGCGGCAACGCCGACCACTGTGAATGTGACTGTGAACGTGTCGCAGTCACAAACCCAGTCTCAGCAACCTGTTGCTACTACGCAACAGCCAATCGCGCAAGAATCGCATACAGGGACTTCGTTCTCGGCCCCGGTGGACCAGAACCTCGCCTCTAATTGTGCGACGACAGGAACGTGCGGTGCATTCACTGTTCCGGTGGGTACTTGTACCGGTGCGAATTGCGGTACGTTCACTCCGCCGACAGGTTGCACCGGAGGTAATTGCGGGACGTTCGTTCCTCCAGTTGGAGGATCGATCGTCGCGCCGCCGATCTAAAGCTCAAAAGTAAAAAAGGCGACGGGTGTCGCCTTTTTTTATTATATTTTTAGCGGTCTAGTTTTTGAGGAGCGGGAACATTCGCATTTGCAACTCCTTGACAAAATATTGGAAAAGACGTACAATATAGAATATTAAATAATAAGCAATAGATCAGCGAGATGGTCGTTAAATTTAAAGATCATAATTAACTATCGGGCTCCGGATTTTTTGGGGCTCGACGAAAAACAAATATGAACAGCAAGACAAAACAAACCATAAAAAAGATATTCGCAGCGTTTTTCGGATTTGCTTTATTGAGCCAAGCTTTTTTTGCCGACGTAGCTTTGGCCGGAGTTTATCCGATCTTCAGCACGGATCTTAAGGTCGTAGATAAGACCCGCGGAGACACGACTTGGCAGGACAGCATTTCTTCCGTTAATCCCGGAGATACCGTCAAGCTTTCCGTTTATTACTGCAACACCGTAAGCGGAACAACAGCCCAGAATGCCCAGGTCAGACTTGATCTTGAAAGCAATCAGAATTCCCAGCTGCGTTTTAAGTCCCAAGCCAGAGCCGATAATGCAGACACCGTTTCCGACACGTCTTATGTTTCCTTGAGCTCAAGCCAGTTGCTTACTTTCGCTTTCGACAGCCAAGCTACCTGGTATCCGGCGCAAGGAGGAACCGGGACTCAATTGAACGTAAGTTTTCCTTATACCCATAGCGCGTTGGTCAATATCACCAATTCGACTATGAGCCAGTGCGGTTTCGTGGTTTTTCAGGGAACCGTTTCCCAAATTTCGGGAGGAGGAAGCCAAACCCCGGTTCTCACAACTCAAATGAAAGCGGCCAATTTGACCCGCGGAGACACGACTTGGTCCGAATCAGTCAGCGCCAATGCCGGAGACACTGTTAAATTCGACGTTTCTTACGAGAACACAGCTTTGAACTCGACCGCGACCAACGGCAGATTGAGGATCACTTTTCCCACCGCCGCCCAAAATTATATCGTGCCGACCGTTTATTTCCTGTCCGATAACGCCACAACCGTAAATGATCCGGCAACCGTTACCGTCAGCAACGCGTCATCTTATTTGACTTTTGCCGATACGGCTCTTTGGTACGCGAATTCCAGTGCCGCGGCGCAGACGGTTACGATCCAGAAAAGCTATGGAGTTGTGGAAATAAATTTGGGCAATGTTCAAAATTGCCAAGGCCATGTGGTTTTCCAGGCCAGCTTGTCCGGAACCGTCACAACATCTCCTAATTTGTCCATATCCAAGACCGTTAGAAATATTACCGCCGGCCAGACCTCTTGGACTGATTCAACGAGCGCCAACGCCGGAGACAGATTAGGCTTCAGAATAGATATCGGATCGATCGGCACCGGCGCCGCCCAAAATGTTATAGCTAGAGACATTTTGCCCACAGACCTTACATATGTCGGCAACGTGCATATCGACAACTCTTATTCTTCCAGCAATATCGTAAGCGGAATAAATTTGGGGTCGATGTACGGCGGCCAGACCAGAAGCATTGTTTTTGAAGCCCAGATTCCCGCCAATTACGGAACAACGACTTATTTCGTCAATCGCGCTATCGCTTACGCCGACAACGTTTATCAAAAGGAAGATTCCGCCACTGTTAATGTGCAGGGGGCAGCAACCGCTCAATTGTTTGCTATCGATAAGCTGGTTCGCAATTTGACCAGGAACGAAAGCATTTGGCAAAATTCGGTGGAGGCTTATCCCGGAGAGAGAGTGGAATACTATATCAGAGTTAACAACACAGGCAGCACTGTTTTGAACAATGTGGTAGTAAAGGACACTATTCCTTCAAGCATCATCCTTTTGGGAAATATCAAGGTAGACAATTATGCCATCAGCGGCGACATAGTTAACGGTATAAATATAGGGACTCTTACGACAAATCAGACGAAGATAGTCACCTTTGAAGCTCAAGTCGCCTCGGAATCCAACTTCTTATTCGGATTGACCAGCCTGGTCAATATCGCTACCGCTACCGCCAATAACAATTCCAAGATCGATTCCGCGACAGTGGTCGTTAACAGAAAAGCGGTTGCCGGCGCGGCCACCGAAGTCGAAACAGGCTTGAAAGATGATCTTATGGATTATTTGTTGATCCCGGTTCTATTGGCAATGTTGGGCGTGTTCATATTCAGAAATCAGCTTTTCAAACTGGACAAATTGTTGGTTTTGAGAGGCGCGGAGAACAGGACTTATCGCAGCCAAAAGCTTTTAGACCAAAAGATCAACGAGATCCGCGACAGAGAAAATCTCAAGTAGAGATATTTAAAAAACAAAAATCCGGCGTTTGCCGGATTTTTGTTTGGCTTTTCTAAAATTTTGACCCGAAAAATAAGGGTCTTTCTCTGTATTTTTTCGATTAGCAGTGTCGGCACTTGACTGCTAATCCATAATTTATATAATAGAGACAGGACAAGTAAAAATAACACAGAATTAGATCTGTAAGATATAAACTATATAAATTAACAAGCCGGCCTAAGCCGTATGTTCGTTGGACCGACAGAAGATAGTCTGTTCCAAAAACGAATGATCGAGCTTTCCTGGCTTTATAAATTTTATGAAAATCATGGGAATCGATCTTGGAACTTCCATTACAAAAATGGCCAGCATATTGGACGGAGAGCCTAAAGCTTTTGATAACCGCGAAGGATCCAAACTAACGCCGTCATATGTCGCGATGACCAAGAGCGGCGAAAGGCTGGTTGGCATCTTGGCCCAAAGACAGGCCATCGCCAATCCTCAAAACACGATCTTTGCCGTTAAAAGATTCATCGGCCGCAAATTTTCCGATCCGGAGGTTCAGAAAGAAATGAAGAGGATGCCTTACGAGGCCAGAGAAAGATCCGACGGAAGCGTCGAGGTCAAAATGGGCGATAAATATTACACGCCCATAGAGATATCTTCGATGATCTTGCAAAAAATAAAAATGGATGCCGAGGAAAAGCTTGGAGAGAAAATAACGGACGCGGTCATCACTTGCCCGGCGAATTTTGACGACTCCCAAAGAAAAGCAACCCAGACCGCCGGAGAGATCGCGGGGTTCAATGTTTTAAGGATCATTAACGAACCTACCGCCGCCGCTTTGGCTTACGGTTTCGGCCGCAAGAACGCGGAAAAAGTTTTGGTCTATGATTTTGGAGGAGGAACTTTTGACGTCACCGTTCTTGACGTTTCTCCCGACACGGTGGAGGTTTTATCCACCGGCGGAGAGGCGCATTTGGGAGGAGAAGATTTCGACCAGAGAATAATGAATATGATCATCGAAGATTTTAAGAAAGAACAAGGGGTTGATCTGACTAAAGATAATTTGGCTTTGCAGAGGCTAAAAGAGGCGGCCGAGAAAGCCAAGATAGAGCTTTCAACCGCCGGAGAGACAGTGATCAACTTACCGTTCATCTCCGCCGACGCGAATGGTCCAAAACATCTTGATATCAAGATCACCAGAGCTCAATTTGACAATATGAACCGCGATTTGGTCGAAAGATCGATCGAGAGGGTCGAGAAAACCTTGGCCGAGGCGAAAGTTTCCAAAGATCAGATAGACGATATCGTGTTGGTGGGAGGGACAACTTTGATACCGCAGGTCAGGGACAGGGTCAAAGAATATTTCGGCAAAGACCCGAACAGATCCATCAATCCCGAAGAAGTTGTGGCGATGGGAGCGGCCATCGAAGCGGAGATATTAAAAGCCCGTTCGGAAGGCCGCGCTCCGGAGGGAGACATAAAGAGCGTCCTTTTGCTGGATGTTTTGCCTCTGTCTATCGGCATCGAAACAATGGGAGGGATCGATACTATCGTGATATCCAAAAATACCACTATTCCGACCGCCAAGTCGCAAGTGTTCTCGACCGCGGCCGACAGCCAAACATCCGTGGAAATAAACGTTCTGCAGGGTGAAAGGCCGATGGCTTCCGATAATCGTTCTTTGGGTAAGTTCATCCTTGACGGCATTCTTCCTGCTCCGCGCGGTTTACCGCAGATAGAAGTTACTTTTGATATAGACGCTAACGGCACGTTAACGACAACCGCCAAGGATAAAGCCACCGGCAGAGTTCAATCCATCAAGGTTCAAGGATCGATCGGACTGGACAAGCAGGAAGTCGAAAAAATGAAGCGCGAGGCTGAAACATATGCGGCGCAGGACCAGAAGAAAAGGGAATTGATCGAAGCCAAAAATTTGGCCGAAAATATGCTTTATACCGCCGAAAAGACTTTAAGAGACCTGGGAGACAAAGCTCCGGCTGATATAAAGCAGGAAGTTAACCAGAAGATAGACGAATTGAAAAAAGTCAAAGACGGTGATAACATTGATTTGTTGAAATCAAAAACCCAGGATTTATCCCAGTCTCTGCAAAAGATCGGCGCCCAAGCTTATCAACAGCAGCAACCGGGCTCTCAACCCGGACAGCAGCAGCCGGAACAGCAAGACCAAGGCGGAGATAAAGACCAGAAAGGTCCAGCCGCCGAAGAAGGGGAGTACAAGGAAAAATAGAATTTTAAAGGCAGGCGCGCCCATCAGCTGGTTAGAAAATATCGGTTTGTCGGGCGCGCTTTGCGCTAATGAATTTAAAAGTTTTTAATTCAAAGGTTACCCAAAAATGAAAGATTATTATGAAATTTTAGGAATAGCTCGCAATGCTTCGGCTGACGAGATAAAAAAAGCCTATTATAAGCTGGCCCATAAATATCATCCCGATAAAGGCGGCGATGAAAGTAAGTTCAAAGAGATCAACGAAGCATATCAGGTCCTTTCGGACTCTGGCAAGCGGGCGCAATACGATCAATTCGGGCGTGTTTTCGAGGGCAGCCCAAACGGCGGCGGCCAGCAAGGCGGTTTCGGCGGTTTTCCGGGAGGGAATCCTCCTCCGGGGTTTGATTTTGAATTTGGTTTCGACAACTTGGGAGATATCTTTGAAGAGATGTTTGGCTTCGGTTCTCCTCAGCAGCAATCCAGAAAAAAACAAGATCTGAAAAGGGGAAAGGATATAGAAATAGATATGGAGATCCCTCTTGAAGATGTTTTGAAAACTTTTGAAAAAAAGATCAATATCGAAAAATATGCTTCTTGCGGCCGATGCCAAGGAACCGGCGCCGAGCCCGGCAGCCAGGTAGAGGAGTGTTTTTCCTGCCGCGGCACGGGCCAGGTCCAGCAAATAAAAAAGAGCGTCTTCGGGTCTTTTACCAAGTATACTGTTTGTCCTGAATGCAAAGGAGAAGGATACAAACCTAAAAAACCTTGCAATGTTTGCAAAGGCGAAGGACGGGTAAAAGAGGAAGAGGAAATAAAAATATCCGTTCCCGCCGGAGTGGATACAAATCAAGTTATCAGATTGGAAGGAAAAGGAGAGGCTGGCAGAAGGGGCGGAAAGCCGGGAGACCTTTATATAAGAATATTCGTCAAAGACCACCCTTCCTTTAAGCGCAAAGGAGACGATCTGTACTTGGTCTTGCCGATATCTTTTTCGCAGGCTGTACTGGGAGGAGAGGTCGAAGTCCAGACATTGGGAGGAAAAAATATTGTGCTTAAAGTAGCCGCGGGAAGCGAGTCCGGTAAAATATTGAGAATATCCAGCAAAGGATTGCCTCATTTCTCCGGTTACGGATCCGGCAATCTTTATGTGATTTTGGAAATAAAAACGCCTAAGAAGGTTAGCAAAAAGCAAAAAGAGATCTTGGAAAAATTACGCCAGGAAGGATTATAAAGCCTGTTCTCTTGATTCTTTTGCGAAAATTTGGTATTTTTGATATTGTCGTTTGTTGATAAACGGCAATATACGCCTCCATAACTCCTGCCTGCCGGCAGGCAATTGGCAGCCTAATACGCCTCCATAACTCAATTGGTAGAGTAACAGCCTTTTAAGCTGTGAGTTACAGGTTCGAGTCCTGTTGGGGGCACAATCCAGAAAGTTGATCCGGCACCACGCGGGGTGCCGGTTGATCGGGTCCGATGGTTAATTCTGTCTGGCCCGAATTTTATAACGAGTAAGGATAAATGTTTCCTAAAAAGGTTTGTCCGGCATTATACGGATCGCCGGACAGCTAAGTCAAGACTTGGCGCATACCCATTGGAAACGAAAAGTTGAATCAAACCTCTTTCAGAGAATCGCTTAAGATTTTTCCGACGATCTTGGCTAACTATCCACCCGGCTTCGTCCGCCTCTAGCAGACACCTTGGCTGCCGGCTCTGAAAATATTCCCTTAAGAGATTTGTTTCAATAGGCTGGCTGCTCTGATCTTATAAACTGTTGCGTTTTTATGGCGCGAAGCTTATTTGGCCGCATGTACGCGATCAGCCATCTTGCGGAAATTTCAAAAAATTCAAAAAATTTCTAATTTTTTGTTTGATATTTTTTGCAAGAAAAATAACTAATCTGTTTTAATATTTAACAGCCTATGATCGCCTACCTGATCGCTTATTTTTTGGCTGGAGTTTTGCAGGATTTTCTCCTTACTCTTAATTGGCGTTTTGTCGCCAGAGAAAAAGTCGTTCCCGCGGCATTTTTCTCCTTCATCGTTACTATAGTGTCGATGATAGTACTCTATAACATACTAACCGAACTGGACAGCCAGCGGAGCCTGCTCGGCATGGTTATTTATTCGCTTGGAATAGCAGTGGGGACGGTGTTCGGAATGAAAACGAAAATAGGAGAAAAAGCTTGACAGCCAAGCGCTCCCGCCGATCGGCGGGAGCGCTTTTTTAATTTGAAGCGGCGGGAAAAATCCAACCCTGCGAAACAGATGCTTTGCTTAAACATTTTAAAAAACGTGCAAAGTATTTATTTTTTTTATATAATCAATTAAAGTTTTTAAATATTTTTTGATGTTAAAATATTATGCAGTTAACGCCGCAGATACAGCGGGCCATTAATTTTTCCGCAAAAAAACATTGCCGGCAAAAACGCAATGATAAATTGCCGTTCATAGTCCATCCTTTTTCCGTGGCTTGGATACTATCCGATCATTGCGATGATCAGGATACAATAGCGGCAGCTTTTCTTCATGATATTCTGGAAGACGTGGAAGGCTATTCTTATCATGATATGGTCCGCGATTTCGGGAAAAAGATAGCGGATATCGTCAAGGGAGTTACCGAACCGAAAATATCCAGATTCAAAACCGCCGGGAAATTATATTGGAGGGAATCAAAACAAGGATACCTTGATAATCTTAGAGCCGCCCCCAAAGAGTCTATTTTGGTGGCGGCGGCCGATAAAATTCACAATTTGCGATCCATGATCGGAGCGTACAATGAAGTGGGAGATAAATTTTGGAAACGTTTTGTCGGTTCCCCTCAAGACCAAGTTTGGTTTTACAGGGAAGCTTTTAAGGTGATACAGGAAAGGATCGGCCGAGAAGATATTGTTAAAGAGCTGGAACGCGATCTGGTTTCTCTGGAAGAGATAGTAATATCCAAAGAAACATAAAACTGCGCCGTTAAGCGCAGTTTTTAATTTGGAACAACTTTTCCAAGACCCTTTGCCGTTCCGCAGGAGCTTCGATATTCCCTTTTTGGAAATTCGTTCCTGCTACAGGCAACGGGTTTATTTCGACCGAGTAAGAAAAACTTTCGAGAGTGATCTTGATTTGGTTATCTTTCAGATACCCCACGATCAGCCCTTCACATTTTTCCTGGAAGATGGCTTGAAATTCGGCATCTCTCTCCAAGCGGAATCCATTGTATCCATTCATCCGGTCCCTTATCTCTCCGCCATTTTTGTACAACAATTTCCTTTTATCCGTAAAGACCTTGTGGCCGTTAACGGAAAAGATCAAATTGCCGCATTCCTCCCGAATGTTATCGAAATACGTAGATAGCTTCCCGTCACTTTGAAAAAGTGTCGGGGTCCCTTCTACGCGTTCGAAAACAAACCTTTTTTGTCTTTTGGCGAAGAGCAACCTTGGTCGTTCCTTTTTGGTTAATATTGCCATTTGTATCCGTTTTTCTAAATTAAATTACTTATTGGTTCGACAACCAATTCAGAAAAACGGGAGTTATAAACGAGCTTGGAATATATATAAAATATTATAGCCTATATGTCAATATCGCTATAAAAGCAAAAAGCTCCCATTATCCATGTGGAGCTTGATGAAGTTTTATCCTTTGTTCGATGCATAAAAGCGGGTTAACGCTTTTAGAGGCGGCCGTCTTAGGGCCTTGTATCAAAGATTTAGACCTCGGACAAAACTTTTTAGTTCGCTTTCTATCCCAGCCGCAGCCAGGATAGGGTCCTAACGAACAAGACGCTGACCGCTTTTAGAACCGGTCAATGTCCTGTCCGCTAAGTCCTGATATAAAAGAACGAAGCGTGTAAGAAATACTTTAAGCCAGAAGCCGGATGTTGTCAATAGCGCGTAGAGAAGAAGTTTTTTTAAGGAAACTTTACAAAAATTTTAATTTGACTAAAATAGTTTCAAGCAAGCCGTTTGAAGTTTCTTTTAAAAAAGATAACCGCTCAAAGAGCGGATTTTTGTCTAAAACGGAAAAAGCTTTGTCGAGCTTTACACTAATATCCCTTTGGGCAAACCTTAAAATGAGTAAAACAAAAATGAGGATCGGGAACAGGTTTGAGCTTCCCGCATTGAGCCCGGTCGTTTATTTCGGGCTGTCAGCTTCGCCCAAGATATTCGGGGAGAAAGATTGCATCATTTCCAAGATAGGGCTTGATCTTGATCAGGTAAAATATCTGGTCAAAAGAGGAGTCGCCACAGCGATCAACCCTGCGCATAATTTCAGCATAGAAATGTTGAGAAGGCTCGGGATAGAAGTGGAAATTCCTTATTCCAAGCCTTTTGTAAGGCTGGAAGAAGGAGACGCTATCGTGGTCATGCAGCCAAAGAATGTCGGCCACCGCTGCCTCAACGGAGGCTTTACTTCTCTGGACGTGCAGAGAGCCGAACCGGTTTTCAATCTTCTTACGGTCCAAAGGAATATCAACAAAGCAGAGAAAGAATTTTTCCTGCGCCAACCCCCTTTTTAGGGGGTTTTGTTTTTTGGGTGGTTGACATAGCATAGCCTTTGTTTTATAGTATCAAAGTTCTTCGGGTCGCTGTCTGGAGGTGGCGATCGGTTGCGAAGATCTAAATTAAGGTTCTTTTATTCTATATGATAAAAAAATTGATAGTCCTAGCTTTTTTGCTTTCTTTGATGTCAGGCTCTCCTTTGGCCGTCCAAGCCAAAAGTGTTAACGATCTTACGTTTGTTTTGAAAAACTCTTCGGAAATTAGCAGTATCTGCCTGGATAATATCGAATTTGAAAATGGATGTATAAATTTAGAAGCAAAGGTAGTTTATATCCAGAAAGATCTTACTTCCGAAGAAGCAGAGGGAGCGATCGTGCGCGGAATGGGCTATTATTATCTAAGGGATATCTCATTCCCGGAGTTGAGGGAAGCAATAGTTAAAGATTTGAACGGAAAGATGGAATATCTCGAAGAATTTGGCGATGAGCCATTCCGTTATATCATCGAAAAAAATAGCGTCTTGACAGAAAAAGAGGCCGGATATATCGAAGAATTAAAATCTGACCTTTTCTATTCTTGTTATTTCGGCTTCGAAGGTTTCAGGGATAATTTTCCTGAAACCCTTTATCTTTTTAATCGGACGATAAAGAGATAAAAATCGCTTTTAAAAACCCTGCAAGTTCTCCAGAGCTTACAGGGTTTTTGTTTTTTTGGTATAATGGTTCTATAAGTTTAAAAATGGGACAAATCTATGGAAAATACTATAAAAAATTTGGCTAGGGCTTTTGTCGGCGAGAGCCAGGCCCGCAACCGTTATACGTTTTATTCAAAAATCGCCAGAAATGAAGGTTTCCAGCAGATTGCCGAGATATTCTTGACTACCGCTGACAACGAAAGAGAGCATGCCAGCTGGCTGATGAAAATGATAGGCCAGCTTAAGGAAAAAGGCGGTGATTATGATGTTATCCGCATCGAAGCGGAAGTTCCGACGATCAGAGGAACCACAGCGCAAAATTTAAAAGCGGCGATCGCCGGTGAAAATTATGAATACGTTAAGATGTATCCGGAATTTGCCGATGAAGCTCAAAAAGAAGGCTTGGTTGAGATTGCCCAAAGGTTGAGAGCGATCGCCAAGGCCGAAGAGCATCACGAGGAAAGGTTCGAGAAATTGCTTAAAGAGGTTGAGGCTGGAACTGTATTTAAAAAAGAGGAAGAGATATCCTGGGTTTGCCGCGAATGCGGTTACGTCTTTACCGGGAAAGAGGCCCCAATGAGGTGTCCTTCTTGCGATCACGAGCAGTCTTTTTACCAGCGCAAATCAGAGGAATACTAACAGATCAAAAAATAATTTAATTTTTATTATTCATGGAACAACAAGATACCGGCAAGGAAGGCAAATCTCTTAAATATCTTTTGGCGGCATTGTATTTGGTGGCAGCTTTTGCCTTCGGATTTTTAGCCAAAGAACCGGCGGAAAGAATTTTTCTGCAACAGCAGCAAGCCGCGCAGGCGAGTTTGGATTTTTCTTATCTTGACGAAGTTTTGACCAAGCTTGAGGGCAATTTCGTCAATCCTCAGGATATAGACCAAAATAAATTGATTTATGGGGCGGCGAGGGGAATGGTCGAAGCTTCGGGGGATGCTTATACTACTTTTTTTGACCCAGACGAGACCAAATCTTTTCAGGAAGACATAGCGGGTTCTTTTGACGGGGTTGGAATGCAAGTGGAAGTTAAAAATGAACGGTTAACGGTGGTGGCTCCCATAAAAGACACGCCGGCATGGAAGGGAGGCATCCTCGCGGGAGACCAGGTCCTCAAAGTTAATGGAACGTCCACAATAGGAATGAGCGCCAATAAAGCGGTAACCTTGATAAAAGGGCCGAAGGGCACGGAAGTTATTTTGACTATATTCAGAGAGGGCTGGAAAGAAACGAAAGATTTCAAATTGGTTAGAGACACGATAAATTTGCCAAGCGTTGAGCTGGAGTATAAAGAGATCAACGGCAAGAAAATAGCCCATCTCACAATTCTTCAATTTTCCGACGTGGTTTATAATGATTTTCAAAAATCCGCTCAAGACATATCAAACAATAAAGTCCAGGGTATTATTTTAGATCTAAGAAACAACCCGGGCGGTCTCGTGAACCAAGCCCAGAATATTGCCGGATGGTTCCTGGACAAAAATTCCATCATATTGAAGGAGAAGCTCCGCAGCGGCGATATAAAAGAATACAAGTCTAACGGACCTTCTTATTTTTCTTCGATCCCTGTGGCCATTCTGTCGAACAAAGGAAGCGCTTCGGCTTCGGAGATACTTATGGCGGCATTGCATGATAACCGGAATATAGCTATAATAGGGGAAACTTCTTTCGGAAAAGGGTCTGTTCAGCAGTTATTTGATCTGTATGACGGATCCAGCATAAAAATAACCATAGCCAAATGGCTGACGCCCGAAGGCAAAGCTATTGACGGCCAAGGCATAAAGCCGGACCTCGAGGTCAAAATGACCGCCGACGATTACGAACAGAAGAAAGACCCCCAGATGGACAAAGCGATGGAGATCATTTCATCAGAGATTTAAATATTATAATAAGGTTAAACGCAGCAAGCCAGCCTCGTTGGAAAGGGCCGGCAGCCTGTTCAAATGTATGAAAGTTATACTCTTACAAGATATAGAAAACTTAGGGAAAAAATACGATGTCAAAGATGTCAACGACGGTTTCGCCAGAAATTTTTTAATTCCTAATAATTTAGTAAAAGTAGCCGCTAAAGATTCGTTAAAGTGGCTCGAATGTCAAAAAGCAAATATGGAGAAAAATGCCGAGCAAGAATTAAAACAAGCTCAAGAATTAGCCTCCAAATTGGACGGCTGTGAAGTGATCATTGACGTGACGGTTGGCGAAGAGGGCCAGCTTTTCTCCGCGGTCAGCGCGCAGAAGATCGTTGATAAGCTTGAGGAACTTGGTTTTGAAATAAAGAAAAGCCAGATCGAATTGGCCGAACCCATTAAAGAGCAGGGAGAATATCCTTTGAAATTAAAATTGGACCATAATTTGGAGGCGGAAATAAAAGTTATCGTTTCTGCCAAAGAGGAATAATCTTCTTTAATTCTAAAAGCGAAAAGAACGCTGCCGATCTGCCGTTAAGAAAACAGCAGGCAAAAGGCAGATCTTAATCCGAAAACTTAATACGTTTTTGTTAAACTGAAAAACAAATGGCCAAGTATATCTTTATTGCCGGCGGAGTAATGTCAGGCATAGGCAAAGGAATATCGACAGCGTCGGTAGGAAAAATCCTTCAGTCCAAGGGTTTTAAAGTGTCCGCCATAAAGATCGATCCCTACATCAACGTTGACGCCGGGACAATGAATCCGATGGAACACGGCGAGGTCTTTGTGACCGATGACGGCCTGGAGTGCGATCAAGACGTTGGCAACTATGAGAGGTTCTTGGATATCAGTTTAACGGAAGACAATTACCTCACAACCGGCCGGGTTTATCAAACCGTTATTCAAAAAGAGAGAAATTTGGAATATAACGGCCGCTGTGTTGAAGTTGTCCCGGACATACCTAACGAAGTCATCGCGAAAATAGAAATGCTCGCCCAAAAATCCGGGGCGGATTTTATTCTCATCGAGATCGGCGGGACTGTCGGCGAATACCAAAATTTAATATTCTTGGAAGCGGCGCGTCTTTTGAAGCTGAAAAGCCCGAAAGACGTGCTTTTTGTTTTGGTTTCCTACCTGCCCATACCGGCGATGCTGGGAGAGATGAAAACGAAACCGACCCAGATGGCGGCCAGACTGTTGAACGAAGCCGGCATCCAGCCCGACATCATTTTCGCCAGGTCCAGCTATATGCTGGACGAACCGCGCAAAAGAAAACTTTCCGTTTTTTGCAACGTGGCCCCGGAAGACGTGATCTCCGCGCTTGATGCGAAATCGATCTATGAAGTGCCGATGTATTTAAAGCTTGAAAATTTGGGAGAAAGGATAATGGATAAATTCGGATTGAAAGGCAAAGAGGATGATCTTAAAGAATGGGAGGAACTGGTGCAAACGATCAACACGGTTGAAGATCCGGTCAAGATCGGAATTGTTGGAAAATATTTCGAAAGCGGCAAATTTATTTTGACAGATTCTTACATCTCCGTCATCGAATCGATCAAACATGCTTGCTGGTATCACAAAAGAAAGCCGGAGATAACATGGCTGTCGGCTGAAAATTACGAAAACGATCCGAAAGCTTTGGAAGAGTTGAGAAACTACGACGGCATCATCGTTCCGGGCGGATTCGGCAACAGGGGAGTCGAAGGCAAGATAAAAGCCATCCAATTCTTGAGAGAAAATAATATTCCATTTTTCGGATTATGCCTTGGAATGCAATTGGCGACCATCGAGTTTGCCAGGAACGTCTGCAGCATAAAAGAGGCGACTTCCACCGAATTTATAAAAGACGCTAAAGATCCGGTCATCGACGTTATGTCCGAACAGAAGGATCTCATAAGCGAAAAGAAGTACGGAGGCACGATGCGCTTGGGGGCGTATAATTGCGCTTTAAAGCCCGAAACCAAGGCTTTTGCGGCTTATGCGACTCCAACTATCTCCGAGCGCCACAGACACCGCTACGAGCTTAATAACGCCTATAGACCGCTATTGGAACAGAACGGCCTGGTTATGGCGGGAGTAAACCCCGAAAAAGACCTGGTTGAGATCGTAGAACTCAAAAACCACCCGTTCTTCGTAGGCGTCCAATTCCACCCGGAATTCAAAACCAGACCGCTCAACCCGCAACCGCTATTCAGGGAGTTTGTGAGAGCGGCGATAGAAGGCAAGAAGTAAACCATTATGGTAAGCCTTAAAAAGAAATTGCTGGCCGTCTTGGCTGTTGTTGTCTTTGCCGTTTTTTATCCGGCCGTCCTTGTTTTGATATTGGTGTTTACTTCGAGCGGCAATTTTCTTGATCAGTTGGGGATAGCGATATTTTCTTTTTTATTACTGTGGTACAGCATAAAACTTTTTTTAAATGATGATAAAGGAACGGGCACTAATTATTGGAAATTGCTGGCAGGCAGCTTCTTGATATTCATATTGGCCGACATAGTTGGCTGCCTTATTTTCGGAGTACTATCATTCGCAACCCTTATTTCGGTTCTTTTCTTATCTATCCTTGGAATCCTTTTACCTTTAGCCGTCGTTATAGGCCTAACGGTCGGATTGATTGTCCTAGCGAAAAAGGCCAACAAAAAACCGTGATTCTTATTCCAGCCATAATTAAATAATCAATCCGCCTCTGTTCCGCGAGTTCGTGGGGGGGGCGATAAAGGGTAAAACCCGCCTTCGCTAAAGCTACGGAGGGCAAAGAAAAACCGTGACTTGTATCACGGTCTTTCAGAAAGTTCTTTGAGATTTTAGGTTATTTCTTTGCGGCCTTGGCAACTTTTGCGGCTCTTGTAGCTCTTGCGACCTTCTTAACTTCCTGGGTCTTGGTCGGTTTGTCGCCGACATTTATAACCTTAACTTTTTTCTGGGCGCCGTTGAATCCCAATTTTCTTTTAGTGGTAAAATATACCTTGCCGTCTTTCATAGAGTACAAAGTATTGTCCGAACCTTCTTTGACGTTCAGTCCGGGGATGATCTTGGTACCTCTTTGTCTGACCAAAACCTCGCCGGTTTTGACGATCTGTCCTTCGTAGCGTTTAACGCCAAGGAATTTGGGCTGGGAATCTCTGCCGATGCTTATTGAAGTAGTTGATGCCATAATAGTAATTTGCTTTAATTAACAGTAAAATGTTATCAAAAATCGTTAAATTTGTCAAAGATTGGCAATCGGATATAATATTATTCGTGGCGGTTCTTTTGGTTACCTTGCTTGCTTTTGCTTTAGGCTACATAACCGCTAAAATGGAAGATAAACAATCGATAAAATTCGAGCAAACCAGTTATGGACAACAACCTTTGTAAACACGCGGCCGTCATTCCGGACGGCAATCGCCGCTGGGCCAAAAACAGGAACCTTCCGCCCTGGATCGGACATCAGGAAGGGGCCCAAACCTTAACCAAGCTTCTGCAGAAAGCCCTTGATATGGACCTTTATTGTTTTACTTTTTGGTGCGCTTCCTGGGACAATTTGACCAAAAGAAATGAACAGGAAGTAAACTTTTTATTCAGAATTTTCGATGAATTTTTCCGCAAAGCGCTGGATAACAAGGAGATACACGGAAGCAAGGTCAGGGTCCAATTTTTGGGACGCTGGAGGGATATTTTCCCGAAGTCCACCCAGGAAGTGATGGAGAATATAATGGAAAAGACCAAAGGCTACGACAAACACTATCTGACCTTTATGGTCGCTTATAACGGAGACGATGAGATGGTTGATTGCGTCAAAAAGATAGCCGAGCAATACAAGGATGGAAAAATTTCAAAAATAGACGGGGGAGTTATCAAACAGAGTTTATGGTCCAAAGACCTGCCTCCGGTGGATCTGGTCATTAGGACCGGAGCTGGCGGCGATCCGCACAACTCGGCCGGATTTATGATGTGGGACACCGCTTATTCCCAGCTATATTTTACAGATATCCTTTTTCCGGATTTCGGCCCGGAAAAGTTCGCCCAAGCGATAGAAGACTTTAATCAAAGAGAAAGAAGAAAAGGCGCATAAACTAGCTTGTAGGAATTAGCTTGTAGCTTGTAGGAGTGGTGAAGGCAAAAGTATTGGGGATAAAGAAAACATAGAAAATCCGAACCTGATAAAAAGAGAGTTAATAAAATAATTGAGAGGATGATAAAACTTGTTGTTGGGTCTATAAGCGAAAGAAAGATAAAAACAGCTCAAGAGGTCATTTTTGATCTGTTCAAAGACAGAAGAGCTATCGTTGAAGGGTATTCCGCTTTTTCCGGAATGCCGGAGACCCCTTACGGCAGGCAAACATTCGATGGGGCTAGAAATAGAGCGTTAAATTCAAAATCGCAGATAGTAGCTGATTTTTATATAGGTTTAGAAAGCGGGCTGGTAGAAAGATACGGCGATACTTATGAAGAAGCTTGGGCCGCGGTTATAGACAAAGAAGGCAGGGAATTTTTTGGATATTCAAGCGGATTAAAAGTCCCTGACCTGGTGTTGGATCAGATGAAAAAATTAAAAATGGAACACAGTAGCGTAATGGCCATAATAGAAAAAGAGTATGGAAAAACGCCGAATGATACTTGGGGCATCTATTCCGGAGGGGTTATAACAAGGGCCGCCAGTCTCAAAGAATCTTTGAGAAATGCGCTGATACAGATCGCCGCAGAAGACGGTTTTTATAAAGATAATAAAATAAAAAAATTATAGATGATCACATTAGAGGCACAGATCGAACAATTTTTTCATTCTTTTTTCTTAATAATTCCTTTTCTTCTTTTAAGTTTAGTTCTTTTATTGCTGAACAAGACCGTTATTAGTCGTTGGGGATCAGCAAGAGGAAGGAAAATATTTAAAATTATTTTAAACGGTTCCTGGATTGCTGTCTTGCTTTTATCGTTAGCCATCTTTATAGTTTTTATTCTAAAAATGATCTACCCAGGCTGTCCTCCTGGGTCTATTTGTTAATGTGCAGAGATTAGATCTCTGCAGAAAATTATAATTAAAAAACTGGCAAAAGCCAGTTTTTTGATCCTACAAGCTACCAGCCTGTCTGCCGACAGACAGACTACAAGCTGACTCCTAGTCTTTTAATGGGTGGAAATCGTGGTGGCTCTTTTCGGCGTAGCGGTCTGAAGCGTGTACGTAGCGCGTGGTGGTGTCCAATGACTCGTGGCCGAGCAGTATTTGTATTGCTGCCGGATTGGCCCCATTTTCGGCCAAATAGGTGGCAAAAGCGTGCCTGATCGAGTGGCAGGACGTCGGGATATTAAAGCCCAGAAGCTCGCGGTAGCGCTTGATCCTTTCCTGCAAGTAGTTGGTGGAAACTTTCTTATCTTTCTTATTGATACTCCTGCCTTTGGCGGGAATGAACAAATAAGGGGACGGATCATCGCCTCGGGCCTCCTGTATGTACGTCTGGATCCATTTGTGGGCTCTTGGGGTCAAATAAACGAACCTTTCCTTGCGTCCTTTGCCGCGGATGAATATGCGGCCGGTTTTGTCTATCTGGACGGTTTTTATGCTTACCAGCTCCGAAATTCTCATACCGGTAGAGAAAACCATTTCAAGCATCGCGCGGTTGCGCAGGCCCACCTTTTTATTTTTTTCCAAAGTTAAAGGGGACTCGATGAGTTTTACTATTTCGTCGAATTCCCCGACCCGGCCGTGTTTTTTTTCGGTCTTGAGCATCTCTATCACATCGGGCGCTACGGGCGCCTTGTGATCCATTTTTATAAGATACTTCAAAAAACCTCTAAGGCTGGACAGCGTGCGGTTTATGGAACCGGCTGATAAATTCTTCACAGGATCCTTTTTCAGCGATGTTTTACGGTCTCTGGATACCAAATAAGCCTTATATTGCTCGATACTTTTTTTGTTTACCTGCTCGAAAGGCATTTTGAGATCGCTATCGAGGAAATTTTCGAAAGTTCTTAAATCACGCTCGTAGTTATACAGCGTTTCGGGCGAATAGTTATTGGTTTGTATGTGAAGAAGGAAATCTTCGAGGTGATCTAGCATTTGATGATTTTGAAGTAAATTGGTTAGATTAGAGGCCGCGGAGTCAAGCGAGTTTCATTAGCGTTTCATAGAAGGGAAAACCTCTTTCGAATATGATTTTATAATTTATACAAGAAAAAAGAAAATAGTGCGGAGAAAAATAAAAATAATTTAATTGTAAAAATTTGTATAATATGGCCGGGGAAGTGTTCGGCCGCCGAGAGAGGGGTTTTTGGCCCTTTTCAAACATATATGGAACAGCTACAGGCGTTTACTGGGTTTTCTCTAGGCTTTAGCGAGTGTTAGGGACATTATACTCACTAACTAAGACTATGATATCGCAAGACTAACGTCTGCGTCAAGCCCTTCTCTATGCCTTGTTCTCCTGTGATTCGCAGGTTCTCTTCTGCAGAAATATATTTAAAATATTTATAAATAATAATTATTTATAAATATTCCATCCCCTTTATTCAAAATTATTTTTTATTAAATTTATTTTTGCTCGAGATATTTGATCTTGTCTTTAAGCTCGGCCATTTTTAACTCTCTGCCAATGGTCAGATTATACCAGCGCTCCAGCTCGTTTTTCTGGCTCTTTATGTTATCGTAGGCGCCTTGCAACTCCTTTGTACGCTCCTGAACCTTTTGTTCAAGGTTTTCTTTGTCTCTTATCCGTTATGTTCTATCCGTCATAGTATTTTTTTCACCGATGATGGCGGCTTTTTTTAGAATAGTTCTCTAGCCCATTTAGCGGCCGCGCCTATTCCTGAAAAAATCCATTTAAGAAATCCGGGCAGATCTCTTTTAAAATTGTCGAACTCTCTTTGCCCTTCCGCGCTGATATTCTGCCAGTTAAAAAGAGATATTATCTGGTTCCAAATGCTTGTTAGAATTTTGCAGGTTGTCTTCCAAGCATCTTTTATCCATTGCCAGGCATTGCTTGCCAGTCCTCCGCTTCCAAAAATCGATGCCTGCTCCGCTGTTACAGTTCTCCGATCAATTCCACCCTCTCCCGCTGTCTGCACCGCCAGAGCAGGTTTATATCCGATCAAAAAGGCAAAAATCAGAAGAATATTTATAAATATCAAGATGAATTTTTTTCTTGGAGACATATTGTTTTCTCCTTTATTTTTATTAAGCTTTCGCCCCGAAGATGGACATTATTTGGCTCCATATCCCCGTTATCTGCTGCCATATAGCCGAAATTGTTTGGCCTATCGTATTGTCCCAGATAGTTTGGACCAATCCTTTTTCTTTTACGCTTTGCGCTTGTTGATCAACGGTGTCTACTGTCTGCCCGACAGCATCGATCTGCTGTTGCACTTCAGCGAGAGCCGCGCTGGTCTCGGATGGAAAAGCCACAAAACATAAAGCCGATCCAAGGGTAAAAATAGCAGTAGAGATAATTATTTTTTGGGTCATAATTTTGGAAAAAATTGATATTTCCGGCCTTGATCGGACGGGCATAAAAATATTTATTTAAACTTATTTATGGCTTCTTTTATTCTGATCAGGGTTTTCTCTTTTCCCATTGCGGCAGTTATGTCGATAGGACCGGCTGAGTTCATCTTGCCTGTTAAAGCTACGCGCAACGGCCAAAGGATATATCCTCTGTCTGGCATGGTTTCTGCTTCTTTTAGGAGTATCGGTTCAAGTTTTATTTTTGTAAAGTCTTTTTCTTCCAAAGAAGACAGTAAATTGTAAACTTTGTTGAGAGAATCGATCGCTTCCTGATCGCTTTCCATATTTTTCCATTTAAGAGTTTCTTTGGGGTAAGACAACTCCCCCGCGAAAAAGAAATCAACAAGATCAGCCATCTCGGAAAGCTTTTTGATCCTTTCTTTGTACAGCGCGAGCATTCCTTCCAATCGGCTTTGAGAGATGATCTCCCCCGTGGCGATCACGGAATATGAATTTTCCGGCAAAAGTTCGTTCTCCGGACGTATCATCTTTTCATTTTTTTTGATCATCCCCTTTTCTTGCAGATATGGCAGGCACAAATCGGCCAATTCTTTTAACGATCTTTGCCTGATGTAAAAACCATTGATCCAATCCAATTTTTGGGGGTTGAATACTGCTCCGCCTTTTTGTATTTTTTCAACGGAAAATTCTTTGGCCAATTGTTCCAAAGAAAATATTTCTTCATCCGTTCCCGGGTTCCATCCAAGTAATGCGACAAAATTATTCAATGCCTCGGGAGAATAGCCGTCTTTTTTATAGGCGCTAATAGGCAAGACATTGTCCCTTTTTGATAGCTTTTGCTTTTTTTCGTTAAGGATCAGCGGCAGATGGGCATACCTTACTTTTGAGAAACCTAAAGCTTCCTGCAGTAAAATTTGTTTTGGAGTGTTCGATATATGGTCCTCTCCTCTGACAACATCGGTGATCTTCATTTCGTAATCGTCTACCACGACAACGAAATTATACAGTGGATTGTCGAATCCTTTAGATAAAGAGAAGTCTCCCAATAGGGTCGAATCGAATTCCACTTTTCCCCTCACGGCATCATCGAAAATTATTTTTTGGCCTTTCGGGGTTTTGAATCTGATCAAAAACGGCCTTTTTTCATCGAGGTATTTTTGGATCGTTGCTTGATCCATATCCCGGCATTTGCCCGGATAGACCGGCGGCAATCCTTGCGACATGGCGTATTGTTTGTATGCTTCCAGCTCTTCTTTCGAGCAGAAACAATAATAGGCTTTCTTTTCGTCGATAAGTTTTTTCAGATATCCGGCGTAGATATCTTTGCGTTCGCTTTGGCGGTATGGTCCGTATTGGCCTATGTATTTTGACGGATCATCGGGGTCCGGTCCTTCGTCCCATAACAAACCCATCCATTTCATGCTTTCAAAAAGATCCTGTTCCCATTCTTTTTTAGACCTTTCAACGTCGGTGTCTTCTATCCTTAAGACCAAACTGCCCCCGTATTTTTTGGCAAAAAGATAAGCAAAAAGAGCTGTCCGGACTCCCCCCGGATTCAGCGGTCCTGTCGGCGAAGGCGCAAATCTTGTTCTTACGCCTGATATTTTCTTGGTATTATCGCTTGTCATATTAGAGATATTCTAGCAGAAAATTTGAGATTTGATTAGCGGCGTTCGGCCTGGCGAATTCTTTGGCTTTTTGAGCCATTGTTTCCGTTTGTTCCGATAAAAAGCTGTCTTTGATCTTTTCTAAAAAGAAATGCGGCGTCATATTCCCCTCTTCCAGCACGATACATGCCCCTGCTCTCGCAAAGTTGTAAGCATTTTTCAGCTGATGATTCTGCGCCGATTCCGATAGCGGTACCAAAAGGCTCGGCTTGCCGGCTGCGGCGATTTCGAAGATCGATCCCGCTCCGCTTCGCGCGACTATGAAATCGGCGGCGGCATACGCGTGTTTCAATTGAGTTTCGGCCAAAAAAGGATAAAGGTGATAATATTCTTTGGCTTGAGGGGTAAGAAACGCTTCAGACTCTTCTTTTATTTGTTTGATGTTTTTGTCCCCCGATTGATGTACGACCTCGAAATCGGCGATCATATTCGGAAGGATGGCCATAACGGTTTCATTTATTCTCTCGCTTCCTTGAGATCCGCCCAAGATCAAGATAACCGGTTTATCGGAATGCAGGCCGAAAATTTCAGCAGCTTCCTCTCTGCTTCCCCGCGCCAAGTCTTCTCTGACGGGGTTGCCGGAGTAAATCATTTTTTTTAAAGGAAAATACTCTGTTTCTTTGGGTGGAAAAGAGACGAATATTTTAGAGGAAAAATTGCTGCAGATCTTATTGGCCAGCCCGGGGGTTATGTCTGACTCGTGCATGACGACAGGCACCGCCAGAATTGATCCGGCGATCACCGTTCCCACCGATCCGTACCCTCCCTTGCTGAATATCGCATCCGGCATCAGAAAGAAAAGAAAAAAGAACGACTGGAAAAATCCCAAGGGGACCTTTACGAATATATCAAAAATATTTTGGAAAAAAGATCCGAAGGTCAAATACCTTCTGGCTTTTCCGCTCAGGACAAAAATCGTTTTTATTCCTTCCTGCGGCAAAAAGACCGAAGAAAAATCATCTTTGGCCCCGACGTAATACATTTTTATTTTTTCGTCAGGAAAATTTTTTTTGATCTCCCTGGCAACGGCAACGATCGGAAAAACGTGTCCTCCGGTTCCTCCGCCGGTAAATATTATTTTCGGCATAGCAAACTTTTTTGATCGCGGAGCGAAGAGCTCCGCTATAGGCTGTCCCCGTATTTATAATGCGGGAAATTTTAATTTAATAAAGTTATAAATATATTCTAAGCTTTTTTAGATATATTTAAAAGTACGCCCACGGCAATAAACTCTGATATTATATGCGACCCTCCATAGCTTATGAACGGCATCGGAACGCCGCTGACCGGGATCATCCCGGTCATGGAAGCCATATTTACCAGAGTTTGAGCTATTATCCAAAAACCGATTCCGTAAGAGATCAGCTTGCAAGGCGCGTCGTTTACTTTTTTGCCCAAAGAGAACACCCTGAACGCAAAAAACATAAAAAGACCGAGCAATAAGATACAGCCTATAAACCCTGTTTCTTCCGCGAATATGGCAAAAATGGAATCGGTTATGGATTCCGGCAAAAAACCGAACTTTTGCACGCTTAGTCCGAGACCGGAACCGAACATTTGGCCCGAGCCTATCGAGATCAATGCTTGCTGCGGATGGTATCCCGCTCCAAGCAAATCGCGGCTTGAATTAAAAAGGTTTTGTATCCTTTGTACGCGGTAGGGTTCGATCATAATGAAGGCGCCAACGGCTATCACTCCGGCCGCAAAAAGCAGAAAAATATTTTTCAAGGAAGCGTTGCCGCAAAAGTAGATCACTCCGGCCGCGGAGCATAGTATTATCAGGGTGCTTAGATCTTTTTGCAGTAATAAGGATAAAGCGATCGTCCCGACTATCCCCGCGAACGGCCAAAAACTTTTCTTTTTATTAAGCTTGCTCACCAAGTTGGCTAAATAGATGATAGCGGTTATTTTTAACAGTTCCGCGGGCTGCAATATGGAAAGACCGCCTATTTTTATCCACCTTGTGGCGCCGTTGACCTCATTGCCGAAAACGGGGAAAAACACCAAAAACATCAGGGCCAAAGCTCCGAAAAAAGCCCAGCTGCCGTATTTTTTAACCGTTTCCAAAGGAATTTTGTAAACTATAAATCCCAAGATTGATCCTATAAAGATCGCGGCCAGTTGTTTAAACAAAAAATAATTCGGGCTGTCGGTCATTCGCAGGGAATAAGGGGTCGAAGCGGTCGCCAGGACCAATATCCCGATCAAGATCAGAAGAACGAATGTTCCCAGCAAAATAAAGTCCGGCTGGTGTTTGATTTCAACTATTTTTTTTCTTTCAATTATTTTTTTCATTTTCGCCGAATTCTTTAATATATTTTTTAAATAATTCCCCTCTTTCCTGATAATCCCTAAACATTCCAAAACTTGTCGAGGCGCAGGACATCAAACATATCTTTCCTTTTGAGGTATGTTCATATCCAAGTTTTACCGCATCGGACATATTGTCTGCGAAAAAAGCTTGAGGAGTCTTGATTCTTCCTTTGCTTTGTCTTTTTATTTCTTTCCATATCTTCCGGCCTGTTGTCGGAAAAAGGATCAAAGTTTTAATATTGCCGCTGGACAGGATCTTTTTCGAGAGATGCTTAAAAGTCAGTCCCCTGTCAAAACCGCCAAGGAATATCGTTTCTACGTTGTTGCCCAAAGCTTCGATTGCGGCGATGGCGCTTTGCTCTATGGTTGAAAGAGAATCGTTGTAGAAAGTTATTCCTTTATACGGGCCGATCTTTTCCAGGCGGTGATCCAGCGTTTTGAATTTTTTTATCGCTTGGGCTATTTTTGTTCTAGGTATGCCGAATATTTCCCCCGTTTTGATGGCGGCGGAAACATTTATAAGATTGAAATCCCCTTTCAAAGGAATGTCTTCCAAAATTATCGTTTTTTCGACTCCAGCGGTATCTATTTTTATTTTTTTAGCCAGGCTGGCCGCCGCGAATCTGCTCACTTTTTTATCGTCGGGATTATAGATCAGGCAGTCTTTTTTATCTTGCCAGAGGGTTATATTAGCCTTCGCTTTAGCGTAAGCGGAAAAATTTTTGTAGTAATCGAGATGTTCGGGATAAAGATTGAGAAAAACCGCGACATCCGGGCTTGTTTTCAATTCAGCCAGCTGGTGGCAGGACATTTCAAAGACATAAATATCCCCTTTTTTTGCTTTGGCCAGATAAGAAAGGGCCGGGATCCCGATATTGCCCGCCAGATAAGCTTTTTTACCTCCGGTTTTCAAAACTTTATAGATCAAAGAGCTGGTAGTGCTTTTGCCTTTGGTGCCGGTTATGCCAACCACCCGTCCAGGGCAATTATCTAAAAATAGCTCGGTTTGGCTGGTGATCTTTGTTCCTTTTTTAAGGAACGGTTTAATAGCGGTCAATGGGATGCCCGGAGTTTTTACGATGATCTCATACTCGGCAACCGAACTTAGATATTCCTCCCCCAAATGCCTGTTCAAATTTTTATCCGCCCCCAGTTTTAGAAATTTTTCGTTAAAAACAGCGGTTTTTATTCTATCCGCTATCCCAAAGGTGTTTTTTGGGAATGTTTTTTTGAGAAATTTCAAAGTATCCCGGCCTTCCCTTCCAAAACCCAGGATCAGCACCTTTTTCCCTTTTAATTCGGAGAGTTTCATTAGATTGATTATATTTTTAAAACCAGTTCGCGTCAAAGTTGATATTAAAGGCTGATCATTCTGATGATACAAAAAACGCCCGGCAGGGCGTTTTTTTATCTGATATAGCTAGTCTCACGCTTTTTTTCGCAAAAGTATTTTTTCGAATTCTTCGGGCAAAGAATTTTTTTTATTCCATGATGACAGTATTTTTTTTGCCTGCCGCGCTAAATTTTTGTGTTTCGGCATTATCTTTCGTTCAAAATATTCCAACAGGACCGGCATTTTTTTCTCTGATCCTTCTTTAGCCTTGATCAGGCTTAAATAAAAGGCTGCGAGGCTTTCTTTTCTCTCCCCTACGCATTCCAGCGGCTTTGACGGTTTTTCCCCCGTTAGTTCTTTTACTGTTTCTAGAAGATCGGCATTTGCAAAAAGATCCTGGCCAAAGATGCCGGTCATTTTTTCTTTACCCAGGAAAGGATAAAGAATAATGAAGGCGAACAAGCACTTGGAACAATTACAGCACCATTGGCCGGCGGGAGTCTTTTGGCCGGAGTAAATTTTATAGGCTTCGTTGCAGCTTAAAAAAGAATTGAAATATTTTTTGAAGCCGCTGAATATTTTGGCTATCTGCAATTCGTAGAACGGCCGGAGGAAACTGAAATAAAGAATTCCTTTGTTTAAATATTTTTTGCTGTAAGTCTGGAATCTTTCCTCAAAAGAAAAAGTTTTTGACCACTGGTGATTTATTTTTTTACCCAAATAGTCCAGGGTCGCTTCATTGGAACTTCTTTCGTTGGAAACGGCAATGTACCGGCAATCGAATAAAGCGGCGGTCAGCGTGGTCAAGAACGCCAAGTAAGCCGAAAAAGGGGTGTGCCCGTTCAAATATCCCTGTCTGTTAAGCTTAAGCAGTTTTTTGTCGATCGTGCGTTTGACGGCAATGAAATTATCGCATCCCGCCGCGGCCATCACCGCCCGGCTGTCTTTGCTGGGATTCAAGGCAAAGCAAACCATCTTTTTGCCCGATCTTTTGAAAATCTCCAGGGTTACGGCCGAATCTTTCCCTCCGCCTATCGGCAGCATTGTCTTGTCGTCTTGGTTGGGAAAGGTCCCTGCGTTTTTTATCGCGTCGCCTTCCGAATTTTTCGGGCTAGTTATTTTAAACAGCCCCGGCTTTGTGAAGTCTATTTTATTTTCATAAAAAAATTGGCCCAAGCCGTTCAGGATCAGCCATTCCCACCATTTTCTTTGCCGAAGCGAAAGCGTCCCGGCTTCGATAACTATTTCCGGCGAGCAAGCGGCCTTCCAATAGCTCGCCATCTCTATCAAACCGAGATTAAAGATCAAATTGTTCAAAGACTCATCCCCTATCTTTTCTGTCTGCTCCCGCGAAACTTTTTCTATCAGAATGTTCGGCCGGAAGATGATATCCGGTTCCAGTAAAAAATCAAAAGAGATCTCCAATCCTTGATCTGAGATCGTCCAGTCATATTTTTTGTAGATAAATTTAGGATGTTTTTTTCTTAGCGTGAGAAAAGTAGACATTAGGAATAGGCTTATCGCGTTCACGGTTTTATCTTGATTAGATCGCCTGTCCGAGAAAGAAAATATTACTTTAAAATGCTCATCAGCCTGAGAACTGTTCCGAGTATCGCAAGCACAATGCCAATGATCCAAAATCTCATTGTCACTTGGCATGAGTGCCATCCTTTAGCTTGGAAGTGGTGATGGATCGGAGTGGCTATCCATATTTTTTTGTGGCGTATTTTTTTTGAAAGAAGCTGTAAAATTATGGATCCTACCTCTATCACCAGCAATCCCGCTATGATCGGAAGAACCGTTACGGAATCGGTCAAAAATGCTATTACTGCCATTGTTGAAGTGAGCCCAAGGCTTCCGGTTTCTCCCATATAGAATTTGGCTGGAGGAATATTGAACCATAAGAAAGCGAATAAGGTTCCGCAGATGATGGCACAGAAAGCAGCCAGATCATAACTGCCTTGCGCGAAAGAAATGATCGTAAAAGCCCCGAAGATCGAAGCGAACACTCCGCCCGACAATCCGTCTATGCCGTCGATCACTCCTCCCGCCCAGCTCGCCAGCATTACGAAGACGAACAAGGGAATAAAGAATATTCCGATCGAGATATTCGCTCCCTCCGGAAAATTGAAGAGTAGAGGGAAATGTATCGTCGCGTGTCCAAGATTATTATAGAACCACCATCCGCCCACCAATCCGATAATGGAAACCACCGCCAGTCTCCGCCAGAAGCTTAATCCCCCTCCGATATATTTGCCTTTTCCGTAAACTGTCAGAGCGTCGTCGACGAGTCCGAGGATGGAAGCGGCGACCAAAGTGAACAAAGGCAGCCAGGTTTGGTTCCTTGAGAAAAAATTAAATTCTTTGAACCACCAGGGGTCTCCGACAAAAGACAACAGATAGAAAAAAGCCGTTACTATAAGGACGGTGCCCCAGATCAGAACCCCTCCTCCCCGCGGTACGGACACCTCATTATCTTTATTGATCGAATTCACGAATTCCGCGTCCTTTCCGTCAATGGTTTTCGTTCTGGCGTTCTTTTTGCAGAAGTTTATTTTATTCAAAAATTTTATCAGAAACGGAGCCAGGATCATCGCCAATATGGAGGACGATGCGGCCAACAACAGCATTCTGATGACTCCAAAAACGGGATCGTCGAAATTAGCGGTGTTCATTTTTTACCAAATAAAATAATTATTTATCCAATCGGTAAGCCTTTGCGCCTCATAAAAACGATCGTCGGCGCCCAGTACTATATTTATTATCGCGTATCCGCTCTTTGCTTGCGGCTTAACAATATTAATAATACAGCCGTTAGCTTTTTTAGTGTAGCCAGTTTTTCCCCAAGCAGTTTGGCGGTCGTATAAAAGCACGTTCGTATTCACCAGATCGTAAGATCTTCCGCCCGACGAAACCACAGTAAATTTTTTGTTGGAAAGTGTTTGCCCGATAAACGGAAAGTTATTTTCTATGTAAACGACTAGCTTGGACAGGTCGAGAGCCGAGGAAATATTAAACGAAGAATCGCTTTCGTCCAAACCGTTCGGGTTTACGAATAAAGTGCTGTCCATACCTAGTTCGGCGGCTTTAAAATTCATTAGCTCGATAAATTTTTTCTCGCCCATTCTTTCCGCTAAAGAAGTGGCGGCATCATTGTTCGATTCTATCAGCATAACGCGGAGAACGTTCTCGACGGTAAATTTTTCCCCGGAAAAATCAAGAGACATAGAGGACGTCTCCGCCGTTTTTTGGGTTATCGCCATTTCTTCTTCAAGGGAATAATTTTCCAGCGCGATAGCGGCAGTCATCAATTTGGTCAGAGAGGCTATGGGAAGTTTTTTATCCGCGTCTTTTTCGAATAATATTTTTACCTCCTCTTCCTCCTTTTCGTCGAGGGCAACGGCAACAGCTATCGCCGCTTTCGCATCCGTATCAAAGGAAAGAGCGGCGCTGGACGTAGAGCTGGAGATATCTCTTGCTTCTGTTGTTTTCTCGTCCCGGTTTGGCCGCATCGCCGTTCCCTCCTCTCCCAATTGAGCCGTCAAAGAGCCGTAAGGAGTTTTTTCTTTTTGAAGCCAGCTTACAGCCCAAAAAGAGATAAAAAAGATCAGCGCAAAGAACAAAAAAAATTTAAGATTGCGAGCTTGTCCGTTCATTGCCTGTTTTGCAATTAGTTTTTATCTTTCTTTTTTTCTCCCTGCAGAATGGAGAGCCTTTGATCGATGCGTTCCATATCTCTGGGAAAAAGAGTCGCTTCTCTGATATTCTCCAAGCCTAGCAGCTGCTTTATCATCCTTTCGGCGCCGAAAGCAAAACCTCCTTCCATCGGCATGCCGTATTTGAACGCTTGCAGATAAAATTCAAAATTTTCGGGGTTATTCCCCCATTTTTTGATATTTTCAACGAGCGTTTGATAGTCGTTAATCCTTTGCCCTCCGCTGATCAATTCTAGGCCATTATACAAGAGATCGAAGCTCAAAGTGTATTCAGGATCGTTCGGATCGGCAAAAGTGTAGAACGGCCTTTTTTTAGTAGGATAATGAGTTATGAATATGAAGTCAGAACCGTATTTTTCTTTGGCATATTTGCAAAGTTCTTTTTCGTCGTCCGGCTGGAGATCAGGTTCTTTTGTGTTGTCCCTGCCGGTCCTCTCCAAAACTATTTTTTGCGCTTCGCGCATTTTTATTCTTGGAAACTTAACGTTCAGATCCGATATCTGCGGGTTAAAAATGGCCAGCTCTTTAGCGCGGTTCTTTTGCATATCTGTAAGTATGTTCTTAGTGACCAATTCCGCGGTGTCCATCAACTCTTCCCATGAATTAATGCATCCCATCTCGGCATCCAAGCTGGTATATTCGCAGAGATGCCTTGTGGTCATGCTCGGTTCCGCTCTGTAAGCCTGATTTACAGTGAAAACTCTTTCAAAAACGCCGACTAGTATTTGTTTATAGAATTGCGGGCTTTGGGCGAGATAAGCGCTATAGTCAAAATAATCGATATGAAAAACCTCGGACCCGCCTTCGGAGGCCTGAGGAATTATGCTGGGCGATTGAAATTCCGTAAAATCCAAGCTGGAAAGAGCTCTCCTAAAAGAAGCTATCATTTCTTCCTGCAGTTTGAAAACAGCTTTTACCTTTTCATTTCTCAAGGTCAGAGGCCTATGATCTAAAACTATCGGCAGGCCAGAGTTAAGGTCCTTGATATCAAAAGGCAATATCTCGGCCTTTCCTACCAGCTTGATCTTTTCAACCTGCACTTCCACTCCGCCTGTTTCTATTTTTTTATTCTCCATTCCTTGAGGCCTTTCCTTTATCAACCCTTCTATTTCTATCGCGCACTCGGGAGTCAGCTTTTTGGCCATTTCGTTCATTTCCGCATCTTGTTCTTGCTTGCTTAACATAAAAATGGCTTGGGCGATTCCGCTTCTGTCCCTTAAGTCAAAAAAGACGATCTTTCCATGAGCTCTGATCGTATCAACCCATCCGCACATTTTCACTTTTTGGCCCACAAGGCCCGGTATTTCCTTTGAGAGTGTTCTTTCCATAGATAAAAATATTAAATTAAAAATTTAAAATTAAGCAGTTTCTCTTTCTATCTAGTGTGTTTTCTTAATACGGCGACTATTTCTTTCGGGTCGTGGTTCGATTTTATCAAATATTCTTTCACGCCCAAAGAAAGAGTTTCCTCTTTAGTATCAGGATCGTCAAAGTTTGAAAAAACTATGACCGGCAAAGAAGATATTTCGGAATCCAAATTTTTTCTTTTTAAAAATTCGATCCCGTTTTCGTTGGGCAAAAGGATATCCAAAAGGACCAGGTCCGGCTTCCAGCTCTTGAGAAGCTCCATACCCTCCTTGGTATCCATAGCCACAACGATTTCAAAACCTTCTTTCTCAAATTTATCCTGATACATCTCCGATAAGATTTTTTCGTCTTCGATGATAAGTATTTTGGACATAATTTAGCTAAAAAGCTTAAGCCTATTATAGTTTATTGCCCTTTTGTTGTAAACGTTTACAACAAACGGGCAAAAAGCCCGTTTTCCATAAATTTTTAGTTATTTTTTCTCCTCCAGCTCCCCTATTTTCTTCTTCAACTCCGCCATTTTTAATTCCCTGCCGATGGTCAGATTATACCATTTCTCCAGCTCTTCTTTCTGTTTTTTTATATCTTCATAGGCCGTTTGCAATTCTTGAGTCCTCTCCGCAACTCTTTCTTCAAGATGCTCTTTGGCTTTTATCTCTCTGGAAGTGGTTTTTATCAGCATATATCCGATAAAGCAAAAAAAGGCGAACATGAGAGCGGTCGCGATCTTGAATTTCGTTTCAGGGATCACGATCGGGAGGATTATCAGGGCAAAGCCCATAACTCCCACCAAAAATTCGGTCAAAATCATCTTGGCATCGAACAAGCCGTATCTAAGGATGGCAAAAGCTATCATGGCGACGTAAACGAACACTAAAATATTGCCGTATGGCAATATCGGGATGCCGTACCACAAAAAATAATTTGTCGCTCCTCCGGCATAGCTGATGATCGTGCCCAATATTAAAAACTTGATTTGCTCCTTTTTTTCTTTGGAATCTGTTTTTCTGTAATAGCCAAGAGCCAAATACCCTCCATAGCATATAGATCCGAACCAAGTGATAAGAAACGGCAAGAACAACGGTCCGGCCATCGGCCAAAATCTAAACATCGCCTGCTGCTCCATTCCGGATATGAAATAATTCGTAAAAATATCAAAATATAAAAAAACCAAGCCGATAAGATAAAAAGTTAAGATATACGCCTTATGCCTCTTTATCGAATTTACAAAAGCTACTATGTAATGGAAATAAGTGATCGGTATGAAAATCGCTCCAGCCATCAAAAATCTGCACCACGACAAAGCCAGTTCTTCCGTACCGGAAGATTGCTGTTCTTGCCACATATAATATCCGAAGCTCCAAAAAGCCACCGAAAAAGCGCAAAGGCTGAAGATCAGAGTTTCCCTGTTTTTAGTCCTCGCGCCAATGAAAGCTCCAAGGAAAAAACTTACGATAAAATTGAATAAGCCGGAGAAGGCAAAAAATGACATAATTGTTTTAACTTTTTTTCTGGTTCTTCTTTTTATTCAGCTTTTATTATGCTAAACATCCAAAAGTTTTAATATTGTTTTTTTGTCGCTTGCCCATAAAAAAGTTGCCAAACGGGGGCCTTGGTCTTTGCCGATAAGCATATTGTAAACATCTTTAAAGAAAGATTTCTGCAGAGCTGAATTTTCTTTTGGGCCAAGTGAAAGATTTTTAGGAATACCGTAGACTATTTCTTCCAGCTTTTCGATCGAAGTTATTTCTGTTTCCAATTCTTTTTTCAGCGAACGGATATGGCCAACAGTTTCGGGAGGCATTTGCTTTAGATATTCTTCGTTAATTTCGCTTCTCAAGGCTATCATTTGTTCGGGATTATATGCCTCCAGCCATCTGCGAGCTTTCGCGAAGCGTGATATTACCGAATTTTCATCGTAATTCAGTTTAAGCTCTTCCAATAATTTTTGCATTTTTTGGATATTCCACTGCGTGATCTGTCCCAACGCCACTGCTTGGCGGAAAGGGATCGGATCATTATAAAATTCCCCTCCGTTCGTGCTCAATTCAAAAGTCTCCTTTCTGACATTATCAAGGCTTCCTCCTCTGCAACCCTGCGCTTCGGCGTCCAATTCGCTGTATTGGCGGTAGATTTCGCTGTCGAAAGCCAAATTAAAAACACTGCCCGGGCTTTTGCTTAGGTAAAGCCATCTCAACAACGACGGCTCGTATATTTCCAAAAGCTGGGCCGGAGAAACCGCATTGCCTTTGGAGCCGGACATTTTTCCATCAAGGCCTCTTAATCCTACGAATTGATAACCGGCAAAAACCGGCGGCTCATTTGAGAATATTTTTTTGGAAATAGCGCTTGAAACGTCATAACTGCCGCCCGGAGAAGCATGGTCTTCTCCCCCCGGCTCGAAAACGACCTGCTCCACGCTCCAGCGCATAGGCCAGTCTGTCTTCCAGGCCAGCTTAACGATATGGTCTTTTGTAATATCAATCTCTTCCGTTTTGTCCGTTTCCAAGCATTGATATTTTATCTTGTTCTCGCCGTCGTAGCCTATGATCTTAACCTTATCCTTTCCGCTGAAGTTTGAATAAAGCGATATCGGATAGTAATTCTCTCTGAATTCTTGCGGATCTATCCCCTTTTCTTCTTTTCCTTTTTCGGACATAAAAGAAAGCAAAATATCCGCTATTTCCAAGCGGTGCCGCAGGGCATGAATAATCAACTTATCGTAACATCCCGATTTGTATTCTCTTGTTTGATAGCGGTATTCGAGCTCGATGCCCGCATCTTTCATCGATTGTTCAAATTCTTTTTCGAATCTTTGGGCATAAGATTCGTACTCCCCTTTTGGATCAGGGACAGCGGTCAGAGGCAATCCGATATACTTTGAAAAAGACGGATCAATGCCTAGCGGCACTTTCCTAAAACGGTCGAAATCGTCCCAAGAAAATATCAGCCTGCTTTTTTTACCGGCCTTCTTGAGCTGTTCGCAAACAGCGAAAGAAGTCATTACATCGCGGAAATTGCCGAAATGGACTATCCCCGAAGGGCTGATGCCCGCGGCGCAGGTATAGATTTCTTTATCGGGAAAATTTTTCAGTACTTTTTCGGCTATCACTCTGCTCCAATGCTGATTTTGCGATTCAGTTTCAGATTTTTGCATATCTTTTTGTTATTAGATGTTTAATCGTAAGCTAAGTAAATTATATAATGTTCCAGCCGGATTTACAATTTGAAAGATCAAAAAAGCGTATTATCCGCTGTCATAAATTTTTCGGCGCGAACGATATCCGGTCGATAAGCGCGCTATTTCTTCTCTATTTCCTTTATTTTTTGTTTCAATTCGGCCATGCGCAGCTCGCGCCCGATGGTAAGACTGTACCATCTCTCGATCTCTTCTTGCCTGATTTTAAGTTCTTCGTAGGCTTTAGAAAGTTCAGCGGTCCTTTCTTTCACTTTGTTTTCCAATAGTTCGCTATTTTTTACTTCTTTTAAATTCGCTCTTACCAATAGATAGCCGATCAGACAAAAAGCCAAAAATACTATAACGGCCAACACTCGATGAGTATTTGTAGGCATCAAAAACGGGAAAAACAGTAAAACCATTCCCATGATCACCACCAATATTTCAGTCATAATGACTTTGATGTCAAAAAGGCGGTATTTGAGAATCGCAAAAGCAGAAAAAACTATAAAAAATATGAAGCCAAATGGTCCATATTGAGGGATTTTATATGATCCCAATTTAAATAATGGAGATATTAAATTGGTAGATATGGTGAACATGAATGATAAAAAAATTCCAGTCAAAAAGTATTTAGCTTGTTGTTTTTTTATCGCATTTTCCAAGGATTTATATTTAAACGCTGAAAAAAATATAGACAAAGCGAGCGAAGAGAGCAGAAGAAGCGAAAAAAAAGGATATAAAGGACCATATCTTTTATCAACTATCGCGCCGTTCAGATAAGTTATCTCATCTGCTATCAAATTAGTTGAAATAGATAGCGATCCTATAATAACTAATAATCCTATAAACAATATATTTATTGTTCTGGGAAGATGTTTTTCTTCCGGAAAAATCTGAACAAAATATATGAAAATCGTGGATAATAATGAAATCCCAAAGAACGACAATCTAAAGCCGAAATTACCGGAGATATAAGACGCGTGGCTAGTGTTAGCTAACAGAACGCCAATCATCCAAATAACTGTTGATAAGCAGAAAAAAAGAAAAGTCAGTGAAAGTTTGTTTTTCCTGCTAAAATAGACGGAAAATCCTATGAATAGAGTGAAGACAATGAAGATGGAGGTAGAAATTGTTAAAAAATCCATTGTTTCTCAGAGAAAATTGTTATCTGTTTGACAATTCTATATAGAAAGCCGATCCTGTGCCTTTCCCTTGCGATTCGACCCATATTCTTCCGCCGTGCAGTTCGACGAATTTTTTGGCTATGTACAGTCCAAGGCCCGACCCTTGAGTGTAGAGTTTGTTCCCTGCGGAACCGCGGGAAAAGCTTTCAAATATTTTAGCTATTTCAATACGGTCCATACCAGCGCCCGTGTCGGAGATCATAAGAGTTGTTTTTACGGGATCTATTTTAGCGGAAATAGTTATCCCTCCTTGGTCGGTATAGTGGATAGCATTGTCCACTATATTGCTTATTGCTTCTTTTATTTTTTCAGGATCAACGTTCACTATCGGTTCCAGCGAAGGCTTGTTCCATTTTATGAAGAGCCCTTTTTGTTTTACTTTCAATTCGGTTTCGGCAATAATTTGCAGGATAATTTCGTCCAGGGATACGCGCGATAGATTTAAGACTACTCTTCCCGTTTCCACCCTGGAAACGTTCAAAAAGTCATTGACCAGTTTGATCATTCTTTGGGAAGAATCATAGACCTTGTTGATGGCTTTATCACCTTCCTCCGGTATCCGCCCATAGTCCCCTTCTTTTAACATTGAGATATATCCGGCTATAGCGGTTAAAGGGGTTCTCAATTGGTGTGAAGCAATGGAAAGAAATTCCGACTTAGCCTTAAGAAGCCTTTCAGCCTCCTCCTTCCTTTTGACTTCTTCGTGGGTAGCTTTGATCAATAAAAATCCAAAGATCAAAAACAGGAACAAAATTGATCCGGTTAATAATCTAAGAGGTACGCTGGGCATAAAGAAGATAAGAATCATCAGGGTAATGCCCATCAATGCGACCAAAATCTCCGTCAAAATAACTTTTATTTCAAAAAGGTGATAACGAAGGATGGCAAGACCAGTAAATGAAATCAAAAAAATAGTTCCAAGCGGTCCTAATTTTGAATATTGATAAAGTCCAAATAAAGGAAGAATTAGATTAGTCGTTGCCGTTATCAAAATTGTCGACGAAGCCCCTAAAAAAAAATATTTTAGCTGTTTTTTTTCTAACTTGTTTTCCCTAGGAGTTATCAGCTCCTTAAACAAGTTGACCAATCCGTAGCCCATTAAAAAAATAAAATAGATGCTCCAAATCGGATATAAAACCCCAAATTCTCCACTAACCCCAAAAGTTGTTTCTTCAGAAAATTCTTTTTTGACAACGAGCGGTGTGAGTAGAGAAAGGATAACGATAGCTACGGTCACAAACCATCCTAATTTTTTGAATATATTATTTTTTCCAGAGTGTAGTGGTTTTGGAAATTGGAAAGTAAAAAGAAGAAAAAACCATGCGGAAATTAAGGCCCCAGAAAAAGAAAGACGCCCCCCGATTTCATAAGAAGTCAACCCTATAAGTAATAACCCTCCAATCCAAAGGCTCGTCCCTGTCGCCAATCCCAAAAATAAATTATTTTTGAGATCACTTTTATTGGTTAGATATACAAAAAGTCCCAGCCCTAAATTAAAGATTAGAATAGGAACAAGTAAGCTATCGAAAGAAAAAATTGAATTCATAGGATAAAATATGTTTCGATTTCTCTTAACTCTATCAAATAAAGTTTTGGTTGGTTTTTCTCGAAATAGAATCTATGAGGTCTTATGGCTTCCTGATTCTGATTTTTTGATTCGTCTAGATTAAATTTATAAAATTTTATCTTAAATTTTTCAAAATGAGATTTTAGTTTTTCTGGCACAACCATGCACCAATATTTTAACCCTTTATTCTTACTATAATCAAGGCATTTTTTAAACAATCCCAATGTTATTATATTTTTTCTATGATTATTCAATATCGCTAGTCTAGATATTTCAGCTACGTCTTTTTTATCAACCGGTAAGCTTACATAATTAAAAAATTTTTCAGAGGGAAATCCGATTTTAGACGGGAGAATAATCCTAAGAGCTCCAATCAAATTATTTTTTAAAAATGCTAAAAAATATACAGAATTATCGTCAAATTCATCTTTGAAATCATTAAAATCGTTAAAAAAATTTAAATCAATGTACCCCTCTTTTTTATAAATATCAAAAACTAAAGATATCGCTTTATTCTTTTCTTCTTCAGTTTTGGCAATTTTTATTTCTATATGTTCTCTTAATAACAAGAGATTTATTAAGAATGATTTTATAAAAAATGGTAAATTTATTTTTCCTATCATATTCTATTTCGCTGCTTTGTTTAGAACAGCCTGGCCAGAGTAAACAATTTTATTATTGGATATATTTCTAAAGTTGGCGCGTTCTAACATTTTTTTTTGGTCGCCTATTTCGAAAAAATTAAAATAACCATTTTTAGCCTCTTTAACAATCAGGCTGTTATAATAGATTAATTCAACGGTTGGCTTTATCATTTTTAGACTTCTTATCATGGTTCGAATGAACCCATTCCTTTTACAGCCCTTTGCTATCTCATCAAAATAGATATAGACCGGCCGACTATTTTTTAACGGATTTGAAATCAATATCTGTCCTTCTTTTTTTAATATCCTATATAATTCTTCCATCGTTTTTAACTGTTTTTCTCCAGAGAGAGCGTATAAAGTATTGTTCGACGCTATTTTATTAAAATAGTTATCTGGAAAAGGTAATTTCTCTTTCAAATCGGCTAAAAATACCTTGGCGCTCGGATCTTTTTCAAGATAGATGCCTAAAGCTTCTTGGCAATTGTCTATTCCTGTCACGTCGGCTCCTCGTTCTTTCATTTTCAACGCTAAATTTCCAGTTCCGCAGCCAGCTTCTAATATTTTTTCACCTTTTTTAATATCGAGTTCGTCGCAAATAGCGTCTAGCAGCTCTTGGTAAGTGATCAACGAATTTAGAACATCATAAACCTTAAAATATTTTGCCCAGAATTTCGAATCAAGCATATATCCTTTATCTCCTCCAACAAAAAACTCCGCCGTTGGCGGAGTCCTTGTTATTTTTTTACGAAATTTAAAATTATCATTCTCTCGAATTCGAATTGGTTGAACGCGTTTTCCAATGGTTCCGGACGATTCATATTGGGTATACTTTCTTACTTTTTTCCGTCCTTGTCAATTGTGGATTAGTTGTCAGTCCGTGATCGGTTTGTTGATCAATTTTATAAGCTCTTCGGAGCTGTCTTCTTTTGCCGCTCTTGCCCTGCTCTTATCCCCGCATTTTTGGCATACATAGTGAATAACGTATTCCCGGCCGCTTTTCCTCACCTCGGCCGCTACAGGCTCCAGCAGGCCCCCGCAAGTCGATTGGCGGTCTCCGGGGTTGATATCAACGTGTTTTGACCAAAGGCACTTGGAACAATGGTTGCAGTCCGATCCCCTGGTGACGGTCCCGCACCTATCGCAGATGAAATCCTCTATTCTTTTTTGAAATTTTTTAGTTTGCAGCATATGGCTGCATAATACCAAATTATTGAAAATTCGATAATAGCCAAGCAAAAATCCTCTGATGGGAGGATTTTTGCTTTTGTTCTGCTCTGAATTTTTATTTCGGCCAGTTTTCGATTATCAAGGCTTTCTTCTTGTTCTTTATCGGCAGCAGCTGATATATTTGTTCGGTTACGAAAGGCATAAAGATATGAAGCATCTTCAACGAATTCACCAAAACGTACATTAAAATATTTCTGGTATTGCTCTGAAGTTTTTTGTCCTGGGTCTCGTTGATCTGCTTTTTGGCTGCTTCCAAATAAATGTCGCAGAAGGTGTGCCAGAAAAAATGATAAATGTCCTGGATGGCTTTGCCGAATTCAAAATTTTTCAAAAATTCATTGGTCGATCTTACCAACGCTTTAAGTTCGGCAAGAACTTGCTTGTCCACATCGGTTATCGGCTTCGGAGCTTTGGCAACATCTATTTTTTCGCTGCCTATCTGCCAGCCCACGAAACGGGCGGCGTTCCAGATCTTGTTGGCAAATTTTTTGCCGGCCATGATATTGGCTTCGTCAAAACGCATATCTTGCAGTTCCGTTATTTGCCAGGCCAGGCCAAAACGGGTGGCATCGGCTCCGTATTTTTCGATCAGCGTGAGAGGGTCTATACCCGTTCCCAAAGATTTTGACATTCTTTTGCCGTCTTTGGTTTTGACCATGGCATTGATGACTATATCTTTAAAGGGAATGGCTCCCGTCATTTCCAATGAAGAAAATATCATTCTGGAGACCCAAAGGTTAACAATATCGTGACCGGTGGTTAAGCTGTCCGTTGGATAAAATGTTTTTAGATCTTTTGTTTTTTTCGGCCAGCCTAAAGTGGCAAATGGCCAAAGGGCGGACGAAAACCAAACATCAAGAACGTCTTCGGTTTGTTTGGGCTGGCAGTGTTTGCAAATCTGGCATTTTTTCGGCGGTTTGACGGACAGGAAATATTTTTCCGGTTCGGTCTGGCAGAACCAGATCGGTATCTTGTGCCCCCACCAGATCTGGCGCGAGATGCACCAATCTCTGACATTCCTCATCCAAGAGAAGTATAAATTTTCCCAATGCTTCGGGTGGAATTTTATTTTTCCTTTTTCAACGGCGGCAAGAGCTTTTTTTGCCGGCCCTTCCATTTTTACGAACCATTGCCAGGAAGGCATATTTTCGATAGTGGCGTTGCAACGGGAACATTTTGGAATTTGATGGGTGTAAGGTTCTATTTTTTCTATTGATCCGAGATTGGCCAGCTCTTCTATCGTTTTTTGGCGCGCTTCGGCGGCTTTCAACCCCTGATATTGGACCGGCGCGTTTTGGTTCATTTTGGCGCGTTCGTCTATCACTTGGATTATCTCCAGATCATGCTTGCGTCCGATCTCGGCATCGGCCATATCGTGGGCCGGAGTGACCTTCACGGCGCCGGTGCCGAAGGTTTGGTCGATCATCTGATCGGCCACGATCGGAATTTCCCGATTTATTATCGGTATATATAGTTTTTTTCCGATGAGTTTTTCGTATCTTTTATCCGAGGGGTTGACTGCTACCGCGGTATCGCCGAACATTGTTTCCGGCCTGGTAGTCGCTACGGTCACGTACCGATCTTTATCATCAGCCAAAGGGTATTTTATATACCACAAACTTCCCTGCTCTTCCTGATGGTCAAGCTCCAATTCCGATAAACTTGTCTGGCATCGGGGGCACCAATTGACCACTCTTTTCCCGCGATAAACCATCCCTTTATTGTAATAATATTCAAAAGCGGTTTCTACGGCCTTGGTATAGTCTTTATCCATTGTGAACCTGGTGCGGGACCAATCGCACGAAATCCCGATCTGCTTGAACTGGTCCAGGATTATATCTCCGTATTTTTGTTTCCATTCCCAAACTTTTTCGATGAATTTTTCGCGTCCCAGATCGAAACGGCTGACGCCTTCCTTGCGCAGATTTTTTTCCACTACATTTTGGGCGGCAATACCGGCGTGGTCTATGCCCGGTATCCAAAGGGTTTTGTACCCCTGCATCCGTTTCCAGCGGATCAAAGCGTCCTGTATGGTAACATTCAAAGTATGGCCCATGTGCAAACAGCCCGTAACGTTCGGCGGCGGCAACACCACGGTGTATGTGCCTTTGCTCTTTTTGGGGGCGCTTTTCTCCGGCTTGAAAAAACCGTTCTTCATCCAAAATTGATATATCTTTTTTTCAGTTTCTTGGGGACTGTATTGAGATTCTATTTCCATAAAACAAAAAACCTCTTTAAAATTAAGCTTTTGAAAAAGTATATAATAAATCCGCTAAAAATGAAAACCCCGCTGAATTTGCCCCCAAATTTTTTCTAGCGGCATCAAACCCGGGATAGGCTTTGATCTGCTGGATATTTTGGCGGATTCAGCGGGGTTTTAAAATTGAGCCGGATGCTTTATCTATTGCTGGCTCGGAGTCGTGTCGCTGGACGCTTTGTCTTCGGCCGGTTTTTCTGTTTTTTCTCCTTTCTTGGCCATATACCAAGCGACCAAGGCTACTACGGAAACTACCGCAATGACGATCGCAGCTGTTGTCAAAGACATTTTAGCTATGCGCAAAATAGGATCGCTTTAACGCTCCGAGAAGCAGAGTTAAAGAAAAACTATATTGTATTTTTAAGTTATTGATTATATTTTACGCCCTCGCCCCCGACGAGGCAAATTCGTTTGTGGAAAACCCAAAACAAAAACCCTCCCGGCGAAGGATAAAACAATTCATAGTTGATCTTTTAGGCCGTAAATACTTCCCGCCCCCATTATTATCAGAACGGAACCGTTTTTTATGGAAGCGATCGTTTTTTCTTTCAGATTTTCTTTTTTAGCGTAAACGGCATTATCGTTTTCCATGGCATTCACCAACTTTTCGGCGCTTACCATCTTTTTAATATTCTCATCTTCTCTGCCCGCCACGTCGTAAATGTCGGTGACCAATAATTTATTTATCCAGCCGTTTGCCAGCGCTTCCTGGAATGTTTTGACAAAATCATCGAAAAGCAAATGAGTCCTTTGATATTGATGGGGTTGAAAGGCGCAAACGATATCCTTTTGCGGATATTTTTCCCGTCCGGCTTTAAGCGTTGCCCGGATCTCCGTGGGATGGTGGGCGTAATCGCTTATCAGCGTTATATTTTTATCTCCCGTCTTTTTTTCTTCAATATCAAACCTCCTCCAAGTGCCGCTGAAATACGAAAGAGATTCAAAAGCCTTAGCATCATCGATGCCGATAGCTCTGGCTACGCTCAAAGCGGATAAAGCGTTGGAAATATTATGTTCTCCCGGAACTTTAAGTATTTTTTTCAATTCTTCGGCTTCAGGCTGGCTTAAAGAATATTTAGATATTTTGAAATTGTTATTTTGGGAAGCCAAAACTTTTTCCGTGTTCGCGTCATCGGCATTCGCGATAAGCAAACCGTCCGAAGGCAGATGCCCTATAAATTCCCTGAAACTTTTGAAAATATTTTCCAAATTTTTGTAATAGTCCAAGTGATCCGCTTCGATATTGGTCAAAACTATGATCTTGGGCCAGTAATTCAAAAAAGAAGCTTCGTGCTCGCAGGCTTCGATTACCAGGTATTTGCTGGCGCCCTTCCGATAGTTGGAATTTCCCAGCTCTTTTAATTTCGTTCCGACCACAATGGTCGGGTCGTAGCCGGCGGCCATAAGCATCAAGCCTATCATCGAAGTGGTGGTACTTTTTCCGTGAGTGCCGCAAACGGCGATAGTGAAATGGTCCCTGACCAATTGGCCCAAGGCTTGAGGATAGCTTAATATCTCCAAGTTTGGGTTTTTACCCTGCATCGCAATCGCAGCGTCAAACTCCGGATTGCCTTTTTTTACGGCCGGACTATAAATAACTTTATCGATATCTTCGGGAAGGTTATCGGCGCTGGACGGTCCGACGGTTATCTGCACCCCGGAATTTTTAAGCGCCAAGATCAATTCCGAATCGGACAGATCAGAACCGCTCACCTGCTCCCCGTTTTGGAGATGATGTCTGGCCAGCGCGCTGACCCCGATACCTCCAATGCCGATAAAATGAATTTTCATAAAATTGGCTTGCTCGCGTTCCGTTCCGACAGGAACCGAGTTTAAAAAGTTACTCTTCTTCAATATCCTCGCCTTCCTCTCCGGCCTCTTTTTCTCCCTCCGAGCCGAACCGGCAGGATGCCAGCACTTCGTATTTCGCTCCGAATTTTTTCATTTCCGACTCCATCACTTCCATTGATTTTACTTCAAAGTCATAAGAAATGTCCTCGTCTATCTGCGGGACCTCTTCCTGCTCCATTTCCCGCAATTCCCAGGCATTCATTCTGGCAAACGTGATATGGGGAGTGAATCCCCTGTCTTCTATCTGAAAAGTTACGTTGTTTTCGGCCAATCCTTTTTCGATCTCGTTCTTTAATTGCTCCAAAACGGGATTTTTTTCAGCGAGTATCCAAACCATCCTTGGCGGAATTTTTTTAGGAGGGCCGTAAGATATTTTGTTCAGCTTTAAAAAGAACGGCTGATATTTCCGCGCCAGGTCTTTGACAACGGTTAAAACCGTCGGTATATCGCCTTCTGCCACATTGCCCAAAAACAGCAAAGTGATGTGGAGATTTTCCGGTTTTGTCCATTTGGCCGGCAATTCCGGCCACTTGTTTTCATAGTCCTCAAAACGGTTTTTTATCCTCTCCGGGATATTTATAGCAATAAAAAGTCGGTGTATGTTCATATAAAGAAAGTTTATCATAAATTATTTATGGTTGGAACACTCACATGCTGAGATTTTAAACCTTAAAAAATATTAACCTCTTTTTGTCAATAGGATTTTGGCGGTTTTTGTGCTAGGATACGGGTATGAAGGAAGTTATCTTATATAAACGGCTTGAGAGGGAAAATGTGCAGTGCCAGACTTGCGCCCATTGCTGCTTCATTCTGCCTGGAAAGAGAGGAATATGCGGCGTTCGCGAGAATATAGATGGAAAGCTTTTTGCGTTGAATTACGGCAAAGCGGTTGCTATGAATATTGATCCGATCGAAAAGAAGCCGTTGTTTCATTTTTTACCTGGAACATCCACTCTATCCGTAGCCGCCGCCGGATGCAATTTTTCCTGCTTGAATTGCCAAAACTACGATATCTCCCAAGGCAGCAAAGCGTTGCCGGAAATAGCGGGTAAAGAGATATCCCCAAAAGAAATAGTCAAAACCGCCTTAAAAAACAACCTTCCTTCGATCTCTTACACATATACCGAACCGACGGTATTTTTAGAATATGCCATGGAGACGATGAAATTGGCCAGAGAAGCCAAGCTGAAAAACGTTTGGGTATCCAACGGTTTTATGAGCGAAGAATCGGCAAAATTCATAACCCCGTATTTAGACGCCATCAATATCGACATTAAAGGATTCTCCGAAGAATTTTACCGCAATAATTGCGGCGCTCATTTGGAACCGGTTCTGCGCACAGCCAAACTTATGAGAAAAGCCGGAGTATGGCTGGAGATCACGACCCTGATCATCCCGACCAAAAGCGATTCTCCGGATATGCTGAAAAAACTTGCCAAATTCATTAAAAAAGAATTGGGAGAGGACACTCCTTGGCACGTCAGCCAATTCAGCGGCGTTATTTCCTGGAAACTGCAAAAGCTTCCGAACACTCCGGTCAAGAAATTGCAAATGGCTTACAATATAGGCAAAGAAGCCGGATTAAAATATGTTTACATCGGCAACGTCCCCGGGCTCGATTCGGAAAGCACTTATTGTCCGAAGTGCAACGAACTTTGCATCAAACGCGTCGGGTACGACACTAAAGATTGCGCCAAAAAAGGCGCCTGTCCGAAGTGCGGAGAAAAACTTTCGATAGTTTATTGATCAACGCGGGCATAATAATATTATAAAAAATTACCTAGGTTGCGGCCTGGGTAATTTTTTGATCAAGATCTCCGGGTTTTTCAGACGTTTTCGTAATTCGCGATCCTCATCGCCGAGCGCGTTTCCGCCAGCACCGCTTGAGCGTTTTTTTTGGCTCTGACAGTCCCTTCCATAATAGCTTCCCGAATTTTTTGGGGATGAGACTCAAAGTAAGATCTCCTTTCCCTGATAGGGTCAAGAAAATCATTTAAGGAAACTAACAGCAATTCTTTTGCTTCAGCGTTCCCTGCTCTTCCCTGATGGCAAAGATCTTTTAAATTTTCGATTTCATTTCTATCGGGACAAAAAGCATTCAAATAGGCAAAAGCAATACTGTTTTCCACTCGGCAGGAACAAGAGACCCCGTTTTCCTCTACAACAGCCATCTTTTTAACTTTTTTTGCTACCGTCTTGGGATCATCTGACAGATAAATGCAGTTCCCCGAGCTTTTTCCCATTTTCGTTTTTCCATCCGTTCCGATAAGCCTTGGCACTCTGCCTACCAGCGCTTTGGGCTCGGGGAAAACATAGCCGTACGTTTTATTGAAACTTTTAGCCACCTCTCCGGCCAATTCAATATGGGGAACCTGATCTTCTCCTGCCGGAACCAAGCTGGCTTTGGACAAAAGAATGTCCGCGGCCTGGCTGGCAGGATAATTGTAGAATCCCAAAGAAATTTCTTTTTTTCTTCTCTTCATTTCCGACCTTAACGTCGGATTTTTATCTACGGAATTCAACGATGTGATCATGCTCAAAAGCATTGCCAGTTCGGCATATTCCGGGATATAGCTTTGTATTAAAAATGCGGACTTTCTCGGGTCCAAACCGACCGACAGCCAATCCAAAGTTACCGCCCTTACAGATTTTCTGATCCTATCCACGTCCTGGGCATAATCTCCCAGAGCTTGATAATCGGCAATCAAAAAATGACAGTCGCATTTATCTTGCAGTTTGACCCAATTTTCCAAAGCGCCGACATAGTGTCCCAAATGAAGAGACCCGGTAGGCCTCATCCCCGCAAGAACTCTTTCTTTTCCGCTTCCGTTCATAAATTTGGTTTCCTTAAAGATGATAATTTTGTAATAAAATTGAAACCCCATCCCGCAAGTTTTTAAACTCGCGAGATGGGCGTATGCGGTTGCGGCTATTGCCTGTCTGATGATAGGCATGGCCGCAACATAAAGAGCTGCTGTCCGGGATGAGGGAAAACCCAGACGTTCTACACATATCCATCAACCTTGCCGCCGGCATTTATAAACTCTTGCAAATCGCTTATAAGCTGCCTGGCCCTGCATTGGTCGATGCGAGCGGTAAATGTTTCTCCGAATCCATCGATATAAAGATCGATACGGAAAAGCTCCGCTTCGCTGCCGTCAGCGAGAATGCAATCCTGCCTGCCCCAGCTTAATCCGTCTGCCGGCGCATTGAGGTAGCCGTTCCTCGCTTGGCATAGCCTTACTAGAGCCAACTCTTCTTCCAATTCCGGATCCCCTATGCTTCCTTGAACGCTTCTCTCGGATGCTGCCATTTTCTTTCACCTCTCCTTAATAAGTTTCGGCAAATCTTTTCAATTCTCTCATCAGGCGCTGGGCTTTTATCCGGCCCAGGCCTATCGTTGCGGTTCCGTTTGGCAAGATCAGGTCTATGAAAAATATTTTTTCTTTCCTGCCGTTGCCGTTAGCGGAAACTTCCATTTCTATCCATTTTATTCCGTCGGCCGGCAAAAGCTGCCTTGGCGGAAAAACCTGGACGTCCATTCCTTCGCCTCTCAAATCCATTGCTTCCTGTCGTATAAACAGTTCCCTGAGATCTATTTCTTCTGTCTCATCTTCTTCCATTGAAATTACCTCCCCAACCCCCAAACTTTTAACAGTTCAGCGTCTCTCCATTTCGGCTTTTTTATCTCCGGTCTGTAGCAAAACTTTGATCTTTTTTTAGAAGTCGGCTTCATTATTTACTCTCCCTTTTATTGTGCAAAGAACTTCCGCTCTTGATAAATGATAAAGAGCAGAGATCTGGATCGTCATTTAACGGTCGAGATCTCCAGTCTTTAAAAGGACAAAAAACCGGCCTCTTATGGCCGGATTTGGAATTTTTATCTAACTTTTGATCTTATCTATAAGCTAATTTTTTTAAATAAATCCCAAATCCGGCCATCATGTTTAGTGGCGCAACCGAGAACCATAGCGGCGATTGGATTGTGGGATATATTCGACAACATATTTCTCTTACAATCTATGACGTAAAACTGATGAATTTGTTACAGATCGGGAATCTATACTTTTTCGGTCTTTTATCATAAAATCACAATATGATAACTTTTGCTTGCTTTTCCCCTCACCCTCCGATATTGCTGCCTTCGGTCGGTTCCGAGGCGGATCGCGCTTTATTGAAGAGCACGATCGAAGCGCTGGAAAAATTGGGGCAAAAAATTAAGGAGATAAGGCCGGACCTTATAATCATTTCTTCTCCCCACGCCGACTGGGGATTCAACGTTCCTCTTCATTTTTTAGCTTCCAATTTTCAAGGGCCGATAAAAACATATTTGACAGGGACGGAATCTCCCAAAATTCATTTTCAAGAAGGCCAGCGGATATATGCCGAAGACCATCTTGAATCGGAATTCAAAAAAGTCGCTCTGATAGCTTCGGGAGACACTTCCCACCGTTTGAAAGAAGAAGGCCCTTACGGTTTCCACCCGGAAGGCCCGATGTTCGATAAAGACCTGCGGGAATTTTTGGCCAAAAAAGAAACCGACAAAATTTTACAGCTTAACGATACATATCCTGACGCCGGCGAATGCGGACTGCGCTCTTTCTCTTTCCTTTTGGGAGCGCTTGCCGCCGCCAAGATCGAATACCGGCCGGAAATTCTTTCTTACGAATATCCTTTCGGCGTAGGATATTTGGTGGCGGATATAATGTCCGGGAAAGATCCCCAACTTCCGATCAAATAACATTTGCAGCTTATTGCCTGCGATCGGCTTAAAATTTAGGAATAATAACTTTCAAAAAATATGGAAAAAAAGAAAAACGGCAAATTGAAAAAAGAGAACGAACTTGATCTTCTGCGCCAGATAATCCAGACCATCAGTTATAATCTTGATCTGAAAGAAGTATTGAGCCGCATAGTAAAAACAGTCAGCTCTGTGACAAAAGCGGATTCTTGCTTTTTATACTTGACCGACGGCGAAGATCTTACCTTGAGAGCTTCTTTAAACCCCAAACCGCTGGAGATCGGTGCCATCAAAATGAAGATCGGCGAAGGGATCACGGGCTGGGTGGCCCGAAAACAAAAAACCGTAGCAATCGCCAAAAAAGCCTACGAGGACGAACGCTTTAAATTTTTTAACAGTTTGCCCGAAGACAAATTCGAAGGAATCCTTTCCGTTCCGATCATCTATCGCGATAAAGTTCTGGGCGTGATAAACGTCCAGCATTCAAAGCCGCGCAAATATTCGGAGACGGAAATAGCCCTGTTCGAACTTGTCGCCCAGGCAACCGGCGGAGCCATCGAAAACGCCATGCTTTTCAGCGAGAAAGAAGCTTTAAAAGAAGCTTTGGAAACCCGCAAACTGATCGAGAAAGCCAAGGGCATTTTAATGAAAGACCTTAACATTTCCGAAGAAGAAGCCCACAAGCTTTTGCATAAAAAAAGCATGGACAAAAGAATATCCATCAAAGAAGTCGCCAGCGCAGTAATAATTTCGAGCGACTTCAAGAGAGTGTAAAACGCAAAGCGAAAAACTAAAAATAACAGCGTAAAATTTAAAATGATCTTTCTGCCGATTACCGGGAGAAAACAAGCAAGTTTAAGCTTTAAACTGTTATTTTTAGTTTTTCGCTTTACACTTTGCGCTTCCATGCAGTATAGTTAGTTCATCAGCACGGTTCGATGATGATTCGTGTTCCAAACAAAGCAGTTTGGGAAATAGACATTGATGTCTCCTAGCCTTTTACGGCCTAGGAGTTTTGTTTTTTAATTGAGTGTCGAGCGTAGAAGGTCGAATGTCGTTACGGCCCTCGACTTTCGAATATCGACATTCCAAATTATGGTTTACGAAGAAATAATTGAGACTTGTGAAAAACACGGCATAAAATTAGTTGATTTTAAGTTTTGCGATCTGCCGGGAACTTGGCAGCACTTTACCGTTCCCCTCTCCGCCTTGGACAAAAAGGTTCTCGAAGAAGGTCTCGGTTTTGACGGTTCCAGCATCCGCGGATTCAAAGAAATACAGGAAAGCGATATGCTTTTGGTCCCCGATCTGGAAACTTTCGCTGTCGATCCTTTTTCCAAGTTTCCGCTGGGCAGCTTCATCTGCGATATCTATGAACCTGGAGCCAAAAAAACGCCTTTTGAGAACGATCCGAGATTTGTCGCCCGGAAAGCCGAAGAGCTGCTGACTAAAAGCGGGGTGGCCGACAAAGCTTACTTCGGGCCGGAAGCTGAATTTTTCATTTTTGATAAAGTAAATTTCGGCGCCGATCAAAACTTTTCTTTTCACGAGATAAGATCCGTTGAAGCCAATTGGAACGCCAAAGAAGATAAAGACATTCCCGGCAACGGCTCGGGCTATAAGATAAGAAATAAAGAAGGATACTTTCCAGTTCCGCCGGCCGATCAGCTTGCGGATATCAGGCGCGAGATGGTTTTTGAAATGGAAAAGCTTGGGATAGAAGTCGAGAAAGAGCATCACGAAGTTTCCACCGGAGGCCAGGCCGAGATAGATATCAAATACGATACTCTCAAAAAGATCGCCGACAATGTGATGAAATTCAAATACGCGGTCAAGAATGTCGCTTTTCGCAACGGCAAAACCGCTACTTTTATGCCTAAACCGATCTGGGGAGACAACGGTTCGGGCATGCACGTCCACGTTTCTCTCTGGAAGAACGGAACGCCTTTATTCCACAGCGCGTCGGGCTACGCCAATCTAAGCGAGCTGGCCGTCTATTTTATCGGCGGGCTTTTGAAGCACGCGCCGGCCATTCTGGCTTTTGCCGCTCCGACCACCAATTCTTACAAAAGACTGGTTCCGGGTTTTGAAGCGCCGGTGAATCTTGTCTATTCCAACAGAAACCGTTCCGCGGCTATCAGGGTGCCAAACTATTCCACAAGTCCTGCATCCAAAAGGATCGAGTTCCGCCCGCCGGATCCTTCGGCCAATCCTTATCTCGTATTCTCCGCAATGTTGTTAGCCGGTTTGGACGGAATAAAGAACAAGATCAAACCTCTGGACCCGATCGACGGGAACATTTACAAAATGGGCGCCAGTGATAAACTTCCCCAGGTCCCGGACTCATTGGATAAAAGTTTGGCCGCTTTGGAAAAAGACAATGAATTTTTGACCAGAGACGGAGTCTTTACCAAGGGCCTGATAAATACTTGGATAGACTACAAGAGAACTGCCGAGTATGACGTCATAAGAACCAGGCCAAGCTCTGCCGAATTCATGCTTTACTACGATGTCTAAAAGTGTGAAAATCAGTTAATGCATATTTTAGTCGAACTGGCGAAAAAAACAGTTGAAGAACATATCAAAAGCGGCACGGTTTTAACCGTGCCGCTTGATTTTCCATCCGAATTCATCTCCAGAAAAGCAGGAGTGTTTGTAACTATAGAGGAAAAAGGCGATCTGCGCGGATGTATCGGAACTTATCTTCCTTGCCATGAGAATGTAGCCGTGGAGACCATTCAAAACGCGGTAGCAGCAGCCAGCCAGGACTATCGTTTCGATCCGATCGATATATCGGAACTGCCTTATTTGAAATACACGGTTTCGATATTGAACCGGCCGGATCCTGTTAGAAACTTGGAAGAACTGGATCCTAAAATATACGGCGTGATAGTCAAATCTTCCAAAGGCAACGGCGAAAAAACCGGTTTATTATTGCCCGGGCTAGAGGGGATAGACAGAGCAGACGATCAGCTGGCTATTGCCTGCCAAAAAGCAGGGATCGACTCCGAGAAAGAACAAATAAAAATTTATAAATTCACAGTGGAAAAATATTCCTGAAATTCCGCGAAAAGAATTCGCGGAATTTTGCAAAGAGAATAAAAATTCTTTCTAAATTTCGCAAAAATAATAAAAATTCTTTAATTTTTATGAAAATAGACTTGCATAATCACAGTTATTGGTCTTATGACGGGTTTGACTCTCCTGAGAAGCTTATTGTTTCTGCTCTGGAAAAGGGGCTGGACGGGATCGCTTTGACCGATCATGACACCATCAAAGGCTGGCCCGAAGCCATCGCCGCGGCCAAGAAACATAACGCGGTTTTAGTTCTGGGCCAAGAAATAAAGACTGAAAAATGCGATCTTTTAGGTCTTTTCTTGACAAAGGAAGTAAAAAGCAAAAAATTTCTGGAGGCCGCCGCGGAGATAAGGTCGCAAGGAGGGATCGCCATAGTGGCTCATCCTTATCATTTTCCTGAAAATTTCAAAGGAAAGCTGGAAGAATATCTGAAATTCGTTGACGGCATAGAAGTTTTTAACAGCCGCGGGCCGTTCTTGGCATCCGACAATAAAGCCCGCCGGCTGGCCGAGAAATGCGGTACGGCCATGACCGCCGGCAGCGACAGCCATTTCGGCAGAACATCGGGCAGCGCTTATGCTCAAGCCGAAGCAGCTGATATTGAAGAATTCAAGCAGGCCATAATCGGAAAGAAGACCAAAACTTTCGGTAAAAAATTGAACCGTATTTACTTGCTGGCGCCGCTTGTCTCGAGACTGGCTTCTTTATTTTTTCCGAATTGGAGAAAGAAAAAATAATCAGTTTTTCACCGCGGAGAATATCCTTTGAATGGCGGTCATATTGGCAAGCAATGCCATCGCCATCAATATCCAAACCGCTGTTTCCGAACAGAAAATAGCCGAAAGCATTATTAAAAAATAGAGTATCGCCCTTTCGCCCCGGGACATTAATCCTCCTTTCAGTTCTACGGACGTCAGCTCTTTTTCTTTCGCCGCCGATTTGGCATAGGTCGTCATCATCGATCCGAAAAGAACCAGCGATATCAAAATATAGTTTGGCAAAAATATTTGAGGCAGAGGCAGAAACAAAAACCCAATGATCGTTATCCCTTCCACGTAACGGTCGAAAATGGTGTCCAGATAGGCGCCTTTTTTTGTGGACAAATTTTTATAACGGGCCACTCCCCCGTCGACAAAATCCATAAAAGCCGCCAGTAAAAAAAATACGATCGCCCAAGCAACAGCTTGCTTTATTAAAAAATATAAACAAACCAAAGCAAAAAGGACAGAGCTGAAACTGTACTGGTTCGGAGTTACCGGCAACCGTGAAAAAATCTTAGCGACCGCCTTTTCCAATCCTCTGAACGATTCTCTGCGAGTATCCAACATATATAAATAAGCGTAAAACTTAAAGCGAAAAATGTAAAGCAACGGTTTAAAACTTAAAACAGCCGAACTCCAGGCTGATAATTTTCAATTTTTAAACTCCCCTGCAGGCAGGAAAAATTGGAGGTTTGAAAATTAATATCTTTCCATCTGCCAATCACCCGCTCCATCCAACCCGAAAAAAGCTGTTTTTCTATGGTTTAAGGGCAATTGCTTATGGAGAATCTCCGCAGGCTGGCGGCCACGGAGTCCTGCCCTTCGCAAAGGGCGGGACGAGCCAGCCGAGGACAAAGCTATTTTCCTCGAAGGGGAAAATAGCGGTTCTCCATAGGCAATTCGCCCGATTAATTAGACTTGTCTTTTTCCGGCAATAAACTCCTCTACTATCTCTCTGCATCTTTCGTCCGTAAACTGCTGCGGGGGGTGTTTCATAAAGTAAGAGGAGGGAGATATCAAAGCTCCGCCGACTTTGCGGTCCAGAGCCAGCTTAGCCATCCTGATGGCGTCTATAACGCAGCCGGCGGAGTTCGGAGAATCCTCGACCGACAGCCTTAGCTCAAGCTCGACCGGCACGTTGCCGAATTTCCGCCCCTCGATCCTGATAAAGCATATCTTATTGTCTTTCAAAAAAGGTATCCAATCCGACGGCCCGATGTGTAAATTGTCGTAGCTTAAACGTTTGCTTAATTGCGATTCCACGCTTTCTGTTTTGGATATTTTTTTTGACTTCAGCCTTTCGCGGGAAAGCATGTTCAAAAAATCCGTATTGCCTCCAAAATTGAGCTGGTAAGATTTATCTATGGCCACCCCTCTCTGGCTGAACAAATGGCTTAGCGCGCGGTGGACGATGGTCGCTCCGATCTGGGATTTTATATCGTCGCCTATGCAAGGCAAGCCTTTTGCCTTGAATTTTTCGGCCCACTCCTCGTTGGAAACGATAAACACGGGCATACAGTTGATAAAAGCGCAACCGGCCTCCAGAGCGGCATTTGCATAGAATTCAGTGGCCTTCTGCGAGCCTACCGGCATATAATTTATCAGTATCTCCGCTCCGGATCTTTTCAGTTCTTCCGCCACGTTAACCGATGGCTCGCCGGAAGCCGCGAAAGCTTTGTCTTCCAGATAATCTTTCATATGTCCGGCAATTCCGTCCAATACCTCTCCCATTTTGACTTTTACTCCTGTTTGGGGAACATCCTTGAAAAATATTTTAGTGCAATTGGGCTCGGCAAAAATGGCTTCGGAAATATCTTTGCCTATCTTGCGCTTGTCCACGTCAAAAGCCGCCACGACCTTGATGTCCGATATTTTATATGAACCGATGACGTTATGCATCAGCCCGGGCACCAGTTCGTCGTTGTCATTCACGTCTTTATAGAAATAGATGCCCTGCAAAAGGCTTGAAAAACAGTTTCCCACCCCGGCGACCGCGATCTTTATGCCTTTTTTCTCCGTTGAAATTTCTTTTGACATATTCGAAAGTTTTGTTTACTATTTATTAAAGAAGGATGTTTTATCCGTCTAAAGTATTTTACCGCCGTAAAATACAATGTCAAGGAATTACGTGTGGAAAACAATTATGCTCCCCTTTTTTCATCTTCAAAAAACTAACACAAAAGACAATCTTTGGATCTATATTCTTCTGCTTTTAAAGGAAAAAGACGTTTATGGCTGGGAGCTGCCAAAAATGATCGAACAAAAATACGGGTTCAAACCCGGCAAAATAACTCCTTATAGGGTGCTCTATCGGCTGGAGGAAGATGCTTTCGTCCAAAGCAAAGCCGATCAAAGAAGAAGAGTGTATAAGATAACCGATAAAGGATCTGAAGAGCTGAAAAAAGCCAAAGAATTTTATCAATTTATTCTGAACGAATTGAACAAATAATGACCAACCAGGAAATAGCAAAATCTTTATTGGAGCTTGCCTATCTGCTGGACATAAAAGGAGTGGACTTCAAGCCTAAGGCTTACCGCAAGGCCGCCCGGTCTTTGGAATCCCTGGACAAAGATGTAAGGGAGATATACAAAGAAGAAGGATTAAAAGGGCTTGAAAAAATTCCCGGCGTGGGCAAAAGCATAGCCGCAAAGATAGAAGAGTTCTTAAAAACAAAAAAAATAAAGACCCTTGAAGATCTCGACGAAGAAACCGCCGTCCGCCAGATCGTCACCCATTTTTTCGAGACCAAAGGAGTCGATCTGAGCGAGTTGAAAGCGAACGCCAAAAAACAAAAAATTGTTTATTCGCGTTTTACCAAACCAGCCAAGCAATTATTGGAATTATCAGGTTCGACAGCAAAAGCCAAAGAAGCTGTCGATAAAGTGGCCGAGTGGGCAAAATCGAGAAATTTGGACTATGCTATTGAAACAGTTTTCAAAAAATGGTTAGAATTAGACAGGCTGAAGCCCAAGGAAGTGGTCAAAAAGCCTTATTTCCAAGGCAAGCCGATGGTATGGTCCCAAACCCGCAAGCGCTGGTATGTCATAGGCGACGGCGGAGAGTGGCTGGAGTTCGCCGGCAAAGAAAGCGAAATGGAATGGGAAATAGAGAAAAAGTAAAATTATTAAACAGCAACCGCTTGATATTATGCAAGGCAAAAGCGGTGCCTGGAAGCGCATCAAGCTTCCAGGTTAAAAGATCCTAAGTTTTAAAAAATATCAAACCAAGCATTGCTTGAAATTTTTTATAGTTTAGGATTCGAAGAATATGATAAATTATTTCGGATTGAAAAGAGGGGTCCAGTTCATCATGGAGGGCCAGCCGTATGAGATCGTAGAATCCCAGCCGGTCGGAAAGGCTCAAGATGTTTTTATTATCAAGGCCAAGGTTAAAAACCTTATAACCGGAAAAATAACGGACAAGAGCTTCCACCAGGATGCCCGCTACGATGAGGCCGAACTGGAAAAAGTGGATATCAAATTCATTTATTCAAGCCGCGACAAATATGTTTTTTGCGAGGCCGATAACCCGGGCAAAAGATTCGATCTGTCCGCCGAACAATTGGGAGACTCCCCGAAATACTTGAAATCCAACCAGCTTATCGAAGGAATAAAATTCGAAGGAGAATTCATAAACATTATGATGCCGATCAAGGTCCAGCTGAAAGTTAAGGAAGCATCCCCCGGAGTTAAAGGCGACCGCGCCCAAGGAGGGACAAAAATGGCCGTATTGGAAACGGGCGTTCAAGTCAATGTCCCTCTTTTTGTGGTTGAAGGAGATATGATAGAGGTCAACACCGAAACCGGAGAATATTCCAGAAGGGTCGAAGTCGGGAAATAGCTAATCTCCTGAAGTGAGATACCTTAAAAAAACAAAACACGGCTTAATGCCGTGTTTTGTTTTTGTCTGTTTTATTTGGCGGAAGCCCGGAACGAAGTCGCCTTCGCTCCCCGCCTGCCGGCAGGCAGGCTGCGGGAGCTACGGCGGACTAAAAGCAAATTACTTTAATTCCTTTTCGATATCTTTTATTTCCTTGGTGATGTACTTTTCCGATTCGTCAAAAGATTCTTTCAACTTCTTGTAGGTCAAGCTTTCCTGCAAGGAAAGCTCCTCCTTACCGTCCAAATAAGCTATCTCCTTCTCGAATTCATCGCGCAAACTTTTAAAGTTTTGGGAAAGGGCCGACAAGGCTTCTTCCGTTTCCTTTCTAAGCCTCCTGCGGCTGGCAACCACTTGCAGAGAATAATAAACGATCAAAATAAGCAGAACCGCTATCGAAGCTAAACCCAAATAAAGGAGCAATGATTGATTGTCCATAAATTTTTAAAAATCGTTATTTGAATTATTTTCTTCTTTCGCCGCCAATTGGCCGCAAGCCGCTTCGATGTCGCGGCCGAAACCGTAGCGCTGGGTGACGTCCACCCTCTTTTTTAATAAAAATTCCTTGAACTTTTTAACGCGTTCGGCCGGAGAAGGGCTGAATCCGGGTGTCGGATTGCAAGGGATAAGGTTGACGAAATACAAAGGTTTATCCATCAATTTGGCCAATTCTTCAGCGTCTTTCAAGGAATCGTTAAAACCGTCTATCATAATATATTCGAACATTACTCTTCTTTTCCTTGCTTTGACGTATTCGCTTGCCGCATCCATCACTTTGCCTATGGGATATTTTCTATTGACCGGCATTATTTTGGAGCGCAATTCCTGGTTGGGGGCATGCAGGGATATGGCCAAGTTTATTTCCATTTTTTCCTGGGATAATTTTCTGATCCCCTCTATTATACCCGATGTGGAAATGGAGAAATTTCTGCCGCCCAAACCAAATCCTTCCGGATCGTTCAAAAACTTGATGGCGGCCAAAACATTTTCATAATTGAGGAATGGCTCTCCCATTCCCATAAAAACGACATTGGTCACTTTCTCCCCTGTCTTTTTCAAATAACGTCCGAACAGCATAACCTGTTGGGCGATCTCGTATTGGGTCAAATTCCTTTTAAATCCCATTTTTCCCGTGGCGCAGAAAACACAGGCCATGGCGCAGCCTGCCTGGGAAGAAACGCAAACGGTATTTCTTTTGTCATTATGCCTCATCAAAACCGTTTCGATCTTGATGCCGTCTTTAAGGGTTATCAGAGCTTTCACTGTTTTTTTGTCCGAAGATTCAAAAAGCTCGGCGTTGATGGACAACGGACACTGTGAATTCATCTTTTCACGCAAAGAAAGAGGCAGGGTCGTAGCTTGGGACCAATCGTCGATCAGATCTTTATATAACGCCTTTTGGATCTGCTTTACCCGATATACCGGCTCCCCTATTAAAATGTCGTTCACGCTTTCAAGATTCATAGTTTTATCGTCTTAATACTATCAAATTTATAGCAATTTTGCTATTAATTCATAACTATTTTTGCCATTGCCTAAAAATTACGGATATGTTATGAATTCATCCAAAGCTATTTTAAATAACTTTTTCTTCAAGATATCTTCCCGAAAAGAAGCATCAAGAAGAGAGAGAAGATATAATGAAAAAAGCGTTATCGATCGTTGTTGTTGCTTTCTTGATGTTTTTTGCGGCTGGGTTGTTTACGAAACAAGCCATGGCCGCCGATCTGGACATCTATGTGTCGAACGTCATCGACCATAAAGATTCGACTGATATCTACGTCGCGGTTGAAAATTTGTCGAAAAATGAAAAACAAGTTTTTGCCAGCCTTGATGGCCAAAACGGCGGGATCGGGCTCTATTCCGAAAATCCTCGAAATGGGGTTCCGGTGTTCCAAGACTGCATAAACGGTCCTGGAATTATAAGGATCGGAGCGGGGCAAACTTTTTATCTGGAGTTTAAAATATCCAAAAAAAGTAAAGGTTTGAACCTTGTGGTCGAAGAATTCAAAGACGAAAGAAATGAATTGAAAATATTAACGATCTAGCGCGCACACGCAAAAACCCCGGAGCCAATGGCCCGGGGTTAAGTATTTTTACCACTATTTTTTCTCTTCCTCTATCTCCTTGATCTTGCTTTTCAGCTCCGCCATCTTCAGCTCCCTGCCGATGGTCAGCTTATAAAATTTCTCCAACTCCTCATTCCTTTCGCTTAGTTCTTGGGTCCTTTGTTTTACTTGGCCTTCAAAGCTTTCTTTGGCTTTGACCTCTTTTATCGTAAATCTGATCAGAAGATATCCGAGGAAGCAATATATTATAAATACCCCTATGGCGATAACCCTTAAGATAACCGAAGGCATAAAGAACGGGAGGGCGGCCAGGATCAATGCCATCACCGCCACGAGTATTTCGGTCAAGATCGATTTTGTATCGAATAAATGATATTTAGTAACCGCAAACGCGGTCAAAGAAACAGATATGATCTCCAGAAAATAAGCGCCCAGGGGGTTTAGATCGATATTATACGCGGCTAAAAAAGCGTAGGCGCCGATATTTAAAATTATAAAAGCGATAAAAAGGTATCTTACTTGTTTGGCTTGGATCGGGTCTTTTGTATTCACTTCTTTGAAATATTTATATATTTCAAAAAGGAAAAGCAAAACATAGAAAAAAAAGAACGCCATGAAAAAATGATGGAGTATCTTGGCCTGCGCGTGAACCCCCCAGCTGTATTTGTACAGGCCGGAAATAAAATAATCCGTGCGGCTAAGGATAAGAAAAACAACGGCCAAAAAATATCCCAGATAAAGCTTCCATTTGTTTTGTTTCTCTTTGCCGATGAAAATAAGGCCGAAATGATACATGAATATCGGGATAAAAACCACTCCAAGGTAAACCATCCTGTCCCAAAAAACGGCTTGCGCGTCTGTCTTAGCCTTGAAAAGCATGGAACTTACGATCAGCCAGTTGGCCATCGACGCGGTGAAAAACAAATAAATAATATTAAGCTTTTTTCGCGGATTTTTTAAAAAAACAAAAATACCCAATCCTATCATGAATATCCCGCTGATCAAAGCCGCGTAAGTATTAACCGGTAGTAGCCAGCTCATAATAAATATTCGTTATTATTAACTTTTATTAATTATAAGGTATCCTCTATTTATTTTCCATCAACCTTATCTTGTCTTTCAGCTCCGCCATCTTCAGCTCCCTGCCAATGGTCAGCTTATAGAATTTTTCCAGTTCTTTGTTCCTTTCCGTTGCTTTTTCTCAAGCAGTTCGAGATGAAAGAATAATAAAGCCAAAAATCATTCATGCTTAATTTATTTTAGCAGATTATCCAAAACTGCGCTTATTCTATAAATATCCACACCTTCCCCCTTTCAACTAAAAACCCTGTTTTCGCAGGGTTTTTAGATATAAAATTAAGCTCCGTGTTTTATTTCGATCACGTCTCCGTCTTGGACGGTGTATTCTTTTCCCTCGGTCCGGATCAATCCTTTTTCTCTGGCTTTGGAAAACCCTCCAACGTCGATCAGATCTTTCCAATTGATCGCATCCGCCCTGATGAAAGTTCTTTCAAAATCGCTGTGGATGGCTCCGCCGGCTTGAGGCGCTTTCGAGCCTTTTTTTATGGTCCAGGCGCGGGTTTCGTCCGGTCCGGTCGTAAGAAAAGTTATCAACCCTAAAGTTTCGTAGCATTTTTTAATAAGGATATCCAGCTCCGTTTCCAAAGGCAGGCCGAGTTCTTTTCTTTCTTCGAAAGAAAACCCTGCGGCTTCGAATTCGGTCGCCATATCCACTATCAAAAACGGCCATTTATGATCTTTGAATTCTTCAATGATACTTGCCGGCACTTCTTCGTCTTTGCCATTGAGCAAATAGAGTCTTGGCTTCAGAGTCAAAAGCTGGTAGCTTTTCATCTCTTTCAGCTCCTCTTGGGAGAATTCTTGTTCAGCTAATATTTTTCCTTCCTCCAGAAATTTTTTGGCTTTATTCAAAGTCTCGAATTCCTTGATCGCTTCTTTTTTGCCTGCGCGGACATCTCCTTCCATTCCCTTCACTCTTTTTTCAACTATTTCCAGGTCTTTTAAAATCAATTCCGTGTCCAAAATGTCTTTGTCGCGGATCGGATCAATGCTGTTTTGGGTATTTATTATTTTTTCGTTTGAAAATACGCGCAAGACATAAAGAACCGCGTCCGTTTCGCGGATATTGGTCAAAAACTTATTGCCCAGACCCTCTCCTTGGCTGGCTCCGGCCACCAGTCCGGCAATATCAAAAAATTCTATAGTAGTGTATATTTTTTTAGCGGACTTGGTTAGCTCGGCCAATTTTTCCACGCGTTCATCCGGCACGGCAACAACGCCGACGTTGGGGTCGATAGTGCAAAAAGGATAGTTCGCTCTATCCACCTGCTTTTTAGTTATCGTTTCGAATAGTGTCGATTTGCCCACATTAGGCAAGCCGACGATTCCAATAGATAGTGCCATAATAGATAGAATATAGCTTTAAAAAACGTTTCTGTAAACCTAACAAAACCCCTTGAAGGATCGCCGGCGGATTAAAGGCGGGACTTCAAAGGGGTCTATTGTTTTACCTCGGCATAATATCATCTTTATCCGAGGCTGGAGAATAAGAACTCTCTCCGGGTCGTTCGCTGTCCTTGCTCGGGCTGGAAGGGACGTCAGGATAATATCCCGGAAATCCCGTCCCCAAGCTTCCTGGAAAACGCGGATCCGGAGGATCCATTGGCGCTGGAATTGAGTTCATAAAAAAATGGGAAAGAACATAGCTGTCCGCCTAGCTATATTCTTTAATTAGGCAAACTTTACTGTATCAAATACCAACTATTCTCGACAAAGTCAAGAGGTAAAAATACAACGGACGGAGAGGAGAACAATGGGATGAGAGAGATACCCTTCCTCTATTTTTTTAGATCTATCATCGTTCCGACCGGCTCGTCTCGGAGAGCTTTTGAAAGAGATTCGAAATGAACGATCTGGGCCGTTATGCCTTTTTTAGAAACATCGACCAGTTCGAGATATTTTTGTTTCATTCCGCCGGTCACATCCGCGGCTTGGCTGCCGGAAAGGAATTTCTCGATCTTTTTAAAGTTATTTTTATCGATCTTCCTGATCATCCCGGCTTTTTTATATTTTTTAGGATCGCCGGTAAAAATCCCTTCCACGTCCCCCGCTTCGATGATCTTTTTGGCTCCAAATTTCAAGGCCAGATAAGGAGCGACCTGATCACCCGAAAGAATAGCTGAACCCTGGACTTTGTCATAAGCCGGAACGCCATAGCAGACCGGAACCAGGCCGATACCGACCATTCCTTTTATCGCTTCGATACTAAAAGTTACCAATCTTCCTTTTTCCAGCACTGCGTGGCTGGACGGCTGGCAAGGGAAAGCAGGTATTCCTTCATTGATCAGTTCCTCGCAAATAAGATAATTCAATTTGTTCTGCAATCTTTGCGTCTCGGCAAAAGCGATCAGCTGGGACCTGTTCTTGATCCCTTTGTCGATCTTTGTTCTTTTGACGATCTGGTGCCCGAAAGAACCGGCTCCGTGGATCAGAATATATGGCCGCTTAAAATTTTTCAGCTGTTTCGCGACTATCTTTAAATTTTTCAGGTTGAGCTTGGGAAGGAGGCTCTCTTTGCGTGTTATCACCGACCCTCCGATCTTGATTATAGTCAGGTCCATTTTTTTATGGTAAAAATTATAACTCGTCCATTTTAGCAAAAAAACGCAGGTGAAAAAACCCTCTTAATACCAAAAAGTTGGCAAAGGCCCGCTTCGCCCGCCGTAGCCCGCGAAGCGAAGGCGGGGGCCTTTGCCAACTTTTTGCGATCTATTTGAAAACGGATCATTCGAAAAGTTTGGTGCTCAAATATTTTTCTCCCCTGTCCGGGAAGATCGTGACAATATTTTTGATGCCTTCCTCCAGGCCGATCTTTTCGGCCACTTTAAGCGCGGCCAGCATGGCGGCGCCGCTGGACATTCCGACAAATATTCCTTCCTCTCTGGCTATGCGGCGGGATATCTCGAAAGCTTCTTCGGTATCAATTTCAATGATCTGGTCCAGCTGGGATTTATCATATATCGCCGGCACGATCGCGTCTTGCATGTTCTTCAGTCCTTGGATGTAGTGGCCCCTGACCGGTTCGGCGCTGACGATCTTTACGTTCGGACCGCACATTTTCTTTAAAAATGAGCCCACTCCCATCAGAGTTCCGGAAGTGCCGATAGCGGCAACGAAATAATCCACTTGTCCGCTCATCTGCTGGCATATCTCTTTGGCGGTAGTTTCGTAATGGGCGACTTTATTATATTCGTTGGAAAATTGGTCGGGCGTGTAATATTTTTCAGGAAATTCCTTTACCAATTCCCTTACTTTCATTATCGCGCCGTCGGTTCCTTTGCCGCCATCCGTCAAGGTTATCTTGGCGCCGAAAGCTTTGATCATTTTTTGGCGTTCAATTGAAACAGCGGAACTCATTACGATCTCGACATCGTAACCTTTGACCGCGGCTATCATAGCCAAGGCAATGCCGGTATTGCCGCTGGTCGCTTCGATTATCGTTTTTCCCTTGGTTAATTTTCCTTCACGCTCCGCCTGTTCCAGCATTCTTAAAGCGATCCGGTCCTTTATACTGCCTCCGGGATTGGTTCCTTCGATCTTTGCGAAGATATTGGCATTCGGATAAGGATTCAGCTTGTTTATTTTGACCATAGGCGTATTGCCAATGGTTTCCAGAATATTTTTGGCGTAATTCATATTTTTAACAAACAATTTTATTAATAATTAAAAACCTCTTTCCGTTTTAAGAAAGAGGTTTTTGCTAAAAGTTTTGTATTTTCAGACTAACATACCGGCCCAAGCAAATTAACCCCTTTCTGACAGGAGGCGCAACAACAAGAGCGCATTGTCGAGTTAATTTTGCCGGTCATCTTAAAATAAAGATAGCAAACCCAAAGGTCCGAGTCAAATTTTTATTTTTCTTTTTGATCTCTTAAAATCATTATTCCAGCGCTTTCATGATCGGGGGCAAAAAGTCTTTTTTCCTGGACATGGCTTTTTCAAGATAAACAGCATTTTCCGTTACCGGTTTTTGAAAAGCTTTCCGGGCGATCTCTGTATTTCCCGTTATAAAAATTTCCGATCCCTCTTTCATAATATCCGTAACCATCAGGGCCACAAAAGAAAAACCTTTTTTTTTGGCGATCTCATCCATTTTTTGCAAAAGTTCGGCTTTCCTTTCTTTGGCTTCTTTCATATCAACAACTTCTATTTGCCCCACCCCGAATTTCTTTCCGGCAGCCTCGAAAGGCTTGAAGTCGGAATAAATTATTTTTTCGGCGGACAATCCCTTCAAACTGGCTTTTTGTTTTTTGACCTCGATACCGAATTTTTTAAGATTTTTTATCTTGGCTTTTTTGGCAAGTTTTTTAGCCGTTTCTATATCTGTCTTGGTCGTCGTCGCGGATTTAAAAACTATCGTATCGGACAAGATCGCCGAGACTAAAATTCCCGCCATCTGCGCCGTCATCTTGAATTTTTTGTCAGCCAGCATTTTTTTGGCCACCAAAGTTGCGGTCGAACCGAGAGGTTCGGTGCAAATAGTTATCGGCTCCGGCCAAGTAAAAGAAACTTTGTGGTGGTCAAGTATTTCCACGATCTTCGATCCTTCCGCGCCATCGGGCATTTGGCTTTTTTCATTATGGTCCACCAGGACCAATTTCTTGCCTTGAGCCGACCCGATATCTTCGGGGGCTTTGAATTTGAATTTATCCAAAACAAATTTTGTTTCGGGATTGATCTCTCCCGACACCGCCGGCACCGCGTTGATCTTATTCTTTTTCAAATACGCGGCGTAAGCTATCGCCGAACAAACGGTATCCGTATCGGGCGATTTATGGCCGATGACATAAACTGTTTCTTTTTCCATATATGATAAAACATCGATTTAAGGATTTATAGCGTAAAACGAATCTTTAAATATTCTATAAAAATACATCTTCGTTGGCAAATCGTCCGCATGAACTGGCTTGCCCGCCAAACGATCCAAACAAACAAATGCCGCGAGCTTTCGCTCGCGGCATTTGCTGCAAAACATCCATCGACCACTGTTAAAATTTCCGGGATTATTATTTTATTTGAGCTGAAGGCCTTATCTGAATGGACTGGGCATTTACGCTTCCATCTGAATTGGAACTGCCGTTTACAGTAATCTGCTGTCCGACAGCCAATTTGTCCAAAGACGTTTCCGCTTCTTCCAGAGCTTTAGTAGTTTGAGAAAAGAATATGATCTTGGAACTGCCGTCGGCCGATTTGACGGTCAGGCTTTTGTCGTCTTTCGAAAGTATCTCCCCTGCGATCATCCCTCCGTTCAAGGTCTTGCTGCCGCTGCCTTTTACCGCGCCTGTCGGACCGCTTCCCGGCATTCCATTTTGGTAACTTCCCATTCTGTCGGAAAATTTACCTCCCGACTTGCTCTGGCCGTATTTCATTCCCCCAAAAAAGGCTGCCCCTCCGACCGCTAAAACTATTATCGCGAATATCGCTATTATTTTTTTATCCATAATTTTTTTAAATATTTACTTTTTATCAAATGATGGTTTTATTCATATCTTAAAGCATCTATAGGATTAAGGGCGGCCGCGCGCTTGGCGGGATAAAATCCGAAAACGATCCCTATCAAAGCCGAAACTCCGAAAGCCAAGATGACCGAAGGAAGGGAAACTTCCGTAGAAATGCCGGCGAATTGTTTGGCCCCCCACGAAATGGACCATCCCAGCGCTACGCCTATCACTCCGCCAAGAAACGTCAACATGATGGATTCTGCTAAAAATTGCATTGTAATATCGCTCCTCTTCGCTCCAATAGCCTTTCTTAAACCGATCTCTCTTGTGCGTTCCGTTACGTTGGTCAGCATCATATTCATTATTCCTATGCCGCCGACGATAAGAGATATCCCGGCTATCGCGGCCAAAAGCATGGTGAGCGTGCCCGTGATGGACGAAGCGCTGGCCACGATATCGGCCTGGTTCATAACCGAGAAATCGGCCGAGGCCTCGTCCGCAATATTGTGCCTCTTCAATAGCAAGGCTGTGATCTGCGCCTGAAGCTCGGTCATGGATTCTTCGTCGGCCGCCTCCACGTTGATGGTGCTTACTTTGTTGTTGCCCGTAAAATACCTTTGGGCGGTGGCCAAGGGCACATAAATTATATCATCGGAACTGCTCATCCCCGAACTGCCTTTGGCAACCGTTACTCCGATCACCTTAAACTCCAATCCGTTGATCTTAACCGTTTGGCCCGTCGGATCCTCATCTTCCCCGAACAAATCATCTCTGGTGTCCGGGCCAAGGACCGCGACTTTGGCACCGCTTTTAGACTGCTGCTCGGTAAAAAACACTCCCAAGTCTATGGAAACGCTTTTAACCTCGGTATATTCCGGGGTTGCGCCGATAACCTGCGTATTGGTATTGGTTCCTTTGGCTACGATCTGATAGCGGCTCGAAGTTACCGGTACCACATTCTTAGCCAAAGATATTTCCTCTTTTATGGCTTCGCTGTCTTCCAGCGTAAGCGTCTGGGCCGATCCCCGGCCGGAGCTGGCGGAAGCTCCAAAACTGCGCTGGGCTCCGGGCATAACGGTTATCAGGTTGGAACCGAGAGTTTGGATGCTGGACTTAATGGAAGCCTGCGTTCCCTGGCCGATGGAAACCATCGCGATCACAGATCCAATGCCGATAACTATTCCGAGAATTGTCAGCCCGGAACGCGCTTTGTTGGATACCAAAGCCAAATATGTTTCTTCTAATAGGTCGGATATTTTCATAGATCGATTTTTAATCGTAATTAACTCGCCCGGCTATTATTTTCTGGGGGTTCTTTCTGTCTTCCACTATAAAGCCGTCTCGAACGAAAATTATACGGTCGGCATGCTCGGCAACGTCGTGCTCGTGAGTGATCAAAATGATGGTATGGTGTTTCTCCTGATTGAGTTTTTGAAACGTGGCGAGAACAATTTCTCCCGTCTTTGTGTCAAGATTGCCGGTAGGCTCATCAGCTAAAATAAGAGACGGATCATTCACTAAAGCGCGGGCTATCGCCACTCGCTGCATCTGTCCTCCCGAAAGCTGGTTGGAGCGGTGATCGAAATATTTTTCATCCAGACCGGCATCTTTCAGAGCTCCCCTGGCTTTGTCCGCCCTCCGGTCTCTCGGTACTCCGGCATAGACAAGCGGAAGCATCACATTTCTCAACGCCGTCGCGCGAGACAGCAGGTTAAAAGACTGAAAAACAAATCCTATTTTATTCTTCCTTATCTCGGCCAGTTCATCGTCGGAGAGAACGGACACATCTTTTCCGTCGAGAAAATATTCTCCGCTGGTGGATTTGTCCAGCGCGCCAAGAATGTTCATCAAAGTTGATTTTCCGGATCCGGAAGGACCGATAACGGCGACGAATTCCCCGTCTTTGATCTCTAAAGAAACTCCCTTCAAAATAGATGTTTCCGATTCTCCGCTCCCGTAATTTTTAACTATATTTTTGCAAATGATCATGGTCCCTACATCCCCGGAACGGGTCCAGCCCCTCCTCCGCCCGGAGAAGACGGCATGCCGCCGGAACTGTTAGTGGTTGATTTTGTTCCCGAAGAACTCTTAACTGTCGAAGCGGCGCCTTTGCCTCCGAATAGAGAGAATATTCCCTGGCTCTGGGATGAACTGGACTTAACTGTTTGAGTGACAGTTTTGGTGACAACCATTTCCCCTTCTTCCATACCGCTGGTTATTTCCACCATAGTGTCATCGGACAATCCTATCTCAACGCTTTTCTTTTGGGGACCGGAAGAAGAAATAATTCCCTCGCTGCTGGCCGCTTCCTGCCCCAAGAAAGACTTGCCGTCGAGCACTTCGACATAATAGCTTCCCTCTTCTCCTTTTAAAGCGGAACTCGGGATCAAAAGAACATCTTGCTTGCTGTCGACGATGATAGAAGCGGAAACACTCATCCCCGGCCTTATCCGGTCATCTTCCGTATCGAAAACTATTTTTACGCTATAGCTGACCACTCCTTGGCTGACTGTTCCGATCGTATCGATCTCGGACACCGTTCCCACCAGGCTTAATCCGTCAATGGCGTCAAAGGTCAAAGTCACCTTTTGTCCGGACTTGACATTTACGGCATCAACTTCGTTGAGAGATATCTCGGCAACGTGATTTTTGGTAATAATGGTAGCGATCGTTCCGTAGGAAGATATGGAGGCGATCGAATCTCCCTGGCTGACGTTTAAAGCGGCAACAACTCCGTCAAAAGGCGCTTTGATCGAATAATCGTTCAATTTTTCTTTGGCGTCCGCGAGAGCGTCCTCTCTCTGCTGGACGGAAAGCTTGGCTGAACGGAGATCCAATTCTTCCGGATCGGCTTTAAGTTTGGCCAGAGATTCCGTTTTCTCGCTTATCGAATTGGCGGCATTGACGACCGACTGCTTGGCTGAAGTTATCGAATTTTTAGCCGCGGCCACGCTGGTGAGGTAAGAATTTATGCTGGCCGAATAGGAATTGAGACTGGTCAGGTTGGAATCGCTTATAGCCTGGGAGTTGGAATTTTCTTTAAATTCCACGTCATAAAAATAAGAAATAAGGTCGGTGGAGCTTTTTATCTCCAAAGAAATATCTTTAAGGGTGCTGTAAGTTTCGTTCAGCAAAGATTCTATATCCTCGTTGTCCGAATATCTGCTTGTCGCCAAATAGCTGTCAAGATTATCGTCGTATTCGGAATTGGCTTTTTCGTAATAGGCCGAGACGGTTTCTCTATAACTCGTATTGCCGTTAGCCTGCCTTACTCCGTTGGCGTAATAGTCTATATTCCACTGGTATCCGGATCCTACAATAACCCTGGTGAGGCCGGACATAATGTTCGGAAGAGAGGTAAAAATGTCCCCGACGGACGCAACTCCGTCTTGATAAGCTTTTTTAAGGTTCTCTTCAGCCTGGGTTTTCGTCTGCTGTGCTTGAGCAAGGCTGTTCTCCGCTTGCAATATTGAAATGGCGTCGGCCGGTTCTTGCAGTTTTTCCAATGATAGTTTCGCCGACTCAAGGCTCGCCTCCGCGTCCCTTACGGACTTTTGAGCGGAGGTTGAATCCAGCTGGGCGATGATCTTTCCCGATTTCACTTCTTGGCCGACCTGCACATTCACCGAGAGGACGTCTCCGGAAACGGTCGCTTTAACATCAACTTGTTTGGAAGCCGAAACCTGGCCGGTGCCGGAAAGAGAGGTAACCAGCGAACCTTTTTCGGCCGCGGCCAAAACATATCTGGTTTGCGCGTTAGCTGTCGCTGACGATCTGAAAAAAAGAAATCCCCCTCCCGCCAGCAGCGCGACGGCTATGAAAAAAATGATCTTATGATTTTTTATCAATTGCAATATTTTCGGCATATTTTTATTGTTGATGCTAATTTAATTTTAAATTTTATCTCTGCGCCCTTGGGAAGGAATAAAAGACCCCTGAGACGGCAGGACCCTGATAAATTTAGCCTTTATCTGTCCGTCGTCGCCCGGATCGCCAATAATCACCACATTGTCTCCAGCTTTCAGGCCGGCCATTTTTAAAATTTCTTGAAACCGTTTTATGATTGTTTTGTCATCGACCGAAACCACTTTTTCGACATTATCGGGACTTTTAATGACCATCGTCGATTCCCCTGTCTCTATGACCTGTCCGAAGGCTCCATTAGCCTCGATAAAATCCTGGCCGCCGAAAGGAAGGTTCCCGGGGAATCCTTCTTTCGGCCCGGCAAAGTTGCGGTGATAATTGTCTCCCCAGTCTTTGGAAAAATCAGCTCTTCTTTCCCCGATCATCATTCCGACCTTAAAAACGGTCAGAATTATTATCAAGGCCGCCATTCCCCAAAAAATTATTTTAAACGCTTTTGATTGAAAAAATTTGCTTAGGTCCATAATTCCAGTTTATTTAAATTGATGATCGGTCTTGCGGCCAAACCATAGATTATCAGGCCAAAGATTTTCGATTGAAAAAATTTATATTTCTTAAAAGACCGCCGACAGATTGCAAAAAGAGGCAAACCGCCGTCAGCAAAAAAATCAAACTGGTTGCCGGCAAAGCCTCAAGCAGCGACGGGGCAAAATTTTTCCAATAAGCCGCCACTATTTCAGTGTCCGAGAATATCAAAGAAAAAAAGGCGTAGAAGCCTGATTGCGCAAGCTCTTGCCTTAAAGATGAAAACGCCGGCACAAAAACAAATAGCGACGTTATGATCCCTAAAGAAAAAGCGAAGGCTCTGCGTTTTGCCGCTTTCGCGCCGCGCTCCGAACGGATGCCGGACATTATCCTGCCTAAAAGCTCGGCAGGAGGCTCCGGCGTTTGAAAGATCGAATTATTGGCTGCTTGATCGGAATGCGTTTTCATACCTTCTTAATATTATGATAATACGGAAGATAATGCATTTTGGGTGCATTCTCCATCCAGTTTATTTATTTTTTGTATTTTTACGGTTCTTTTTATCGAATCCATCAGGCTCGAGTAAAAGTTTCAATTGGGCAAGGGCCCGCTTGTAGCGGCTCTTAACTGTATTGATGGACTCTCCAAGAAATTCCGATATCTCCCGAAAGTTCATATCCTTATCGTTGTACAGGTAAACGACTTTTTGGTACTTCTCCGGTATCTTCTTCTTGGCCGAATCGATCTCCGCGCGTTTTTCCTTGGCCGCCGCCATATCCCATGAAGAAAGGGACGGATCGGTGAGGCTTTCCATTAGCGGGTTATACCCTTCTTCTCCTTCAAAGCTGGAAAAAGGCACCGTCTTCCTTTTCCTTAAAAAATCTATTGAAGCATTCTTGGCTATACTGAAGAGCCATGATTTGAAATTTTTCTCGCGATCGAATTTTTTGATATTGCGCCACATTTTTAAAAAAGTTTCCTGCGTGATATCTTGCGCGTCGGCCGGATTGTTCGCGTAACCGTAAACAAAACCGTAAACCGGTTTGAGGTATTTCGCGATCAGAGCCTCAAGAGATTTTTCATCTCCATGCAAATATTCGATTATCAGATCTTTGTCCTCCATGAATAATGGGCCGTAAAAAAGAAATCCACTTCTCGCTTCTCCGCAGGCCGCCGTATTAATTTAACAAACTATATTTATTCTAGTTCGCCGACTTTCGGACATTTGTCAATCCGCTTTTTCCCCCGACGAATAAAAACGCTCCTCCGCAACTGAACTTTTCAGGATGATCGCGGCAGCAACTGCCATCATTATCAGGCATAAAAAGACGATTGTCGAATTGATATGAAAAAGCCCTCCGGGAAGAGGACGTTCAAAAAATAATTGAAAAATAAAACTTCCCCGGAAGGGAAGTTTTAGCAAACTATTTTATTTTGATCAGATCGGCTACCGCTCCGGCATAGCCGATATTGGCGATCATTTTTCCGTTATCGCGAATGATGACGGAAAGAACGTAATCGTCGTCATGGGGACCTTTTGTGTATATCCCGTCAACCCGCGTTATCCAAGTTCTCACTTCTTTGAGCAGAAATATTCCGCTTTGGTTGCCCCAGTCTTCGTCCGCAGGCTCCCAAATTTCGTATCTGCCATTGTCGCCTATGACTATCTTGATATAGTCGCTATAGGCTTCGTATTTATAACTGCCTTTGGGATCAAACGCGTAATATTCTTTTCTCTCGACGGGAGATTCCGCGGGCTTGTCCTCCTTCGCCGGTTCCGGAGCAACAGTTTCCGGATTCTTGGCCTGTTCCGCCGGCGCCGGTTGTTGCGCGGGCTGTTCAACCGCAGCTTCTTGCACGACTTGGCTGATGCTGGCTTGTCCGTTGTCCTTATTGTTCGCAAACATCCCGGGTAAAAATATCATACCCGCAGCTCCTCCGGAAACGATCGCGGCGGCAACTAATAGCTTGTTCATACTTTTTTAAGATCTAAAAGTGCCATTGCCGGACATCGCTGAACGGCAAATAACTTTCAGATCAAGTTATTGCCGATTTTCGGCTTAAATTGACTTAATTTATACTCTCTTTCCTTCTTCTCGTCAAACTTGCCCTGCTCGCCGATCAAATGAACTCTTCAATTTTTGATCCGTAACAACTTATTAAAGACGCCCGCCGCGAGCATGATTGGCCCCAAGATCAGCAAGCCGCAGGCAAGAATAGTCCGATAAGAAGGATGAGAAATATCATTCCGATCGCGATCTGAATAGATGGCAAAGATCAAGAGAAGAAAAAGATCCAGCGCCGAGACCGTTCACGGAGAATAACACCTGGCAAAAACCGCTCCCAAGGTATGTATCAATATGTTCAAAAAAGCGATGCTGGCAACACTAAGAGATATGAGAAGATTATTGGCTCCGATTGCTGCGGCCAAAAAATTAAGAGATATATAAATGATATTGATCGTGTTGAATTCCGCGGAATCAAATATAAATTTACCTTCTTGGCGGATTTCTTTCAATTTCTGCAAATTTGATATTCGCCTTCCGCGCGCAGTCATTTGTCGGTTCAAATTGCCGGCCTATGGATAACAGGCCTTTACTAAAACCGCAAAAAACGCTAAGAGAATAATGCTCTTTTAATCTTCCCGTTATTATATATTTTTCGGGTTTAATAGCGGAGCAAAAGGAAGGGAGAACGATGCCAGAAGAAAAGAACAAATGCGCGTATGGCGCTCCGGATAAAAAGCCGCTTGGCGCGGACGGAAAAGTAAAGCGATGCGCCAAAGGCTACCAAAAATTAGGCCTTGATCTATCGGGAAAACCGTTAAGATAATTGCCAAATTATGGTGACAAAAATAAAATATATACAGGTTACGAGGATGCCATCGAATGAGATGCATCCTCAACTTTTTTTCAAAAAATTACGCACTCGCCAAACCAAAAAACGCCGCAATAAGGGCGTTTTAATTTTGATCTGTCTCGTGTCCGGATCAATATAAAAGACATTGGCAGCAATATTTTTCCAAGTCTTTTTTGGAGTAAAAACTCGGCAATATTTTATTATACCAAACATCGAAAACAAGCCTTTGATCGGTTTTTGGCATTGCCCTGCCCAGCTTGCCCGCCCGTTCAAAATTTATCTTAGCGCCGGGGTAATCGATGACGGACAGCATCTCGACGCGCAACGGCAGGACGCGATCAATATTTTTCAGCTCCGTTGCGAACCAAGCCAGCTTCTCTTCGACGTTCTCCCCGTAAACCAATGCCGGCAGATAGATATAAAAATCCGTTCTTTGTTCCAAGAACCAGCGCATGGTTTCGAATTGCTGTTTGTAATGGTCCGGAGAGGCCCCGGATATCAAACTGAAGTCATCGGCGCAAACCCCCTTGAAACAGCCAACCACCCCGATATCTTTTTGCCCAAGCATTTCTTTAAAATCTTTGCCCAGCGCTTCCATATAACGATAGGCGGAAAGGTTGGAATCGACCCAAAGATAGGCATCAGCCTTCGTATCTTTCATCGTCCTGTACGCATCCAGGATCATTTCCGGGACAATAGTAGGGTTGCCCCCGCTCAAACGCAAAACGTTCATCGGGTTTTTCGACCGCGATCTCGCCAGCAAAAAATGCTCGACGATATCTTTAGCTGAAAAATATTTTCCGAGGCTCGGATCCGCGGTATTCAATTTTTTCGGAACGAAACAATAATTGCAATCAAAATCGCACCCGGCGGCCTGCACGGTAAAAACTTTATTATAATCTCTCGGGTCCCCTTTCAAACCATAAGCCGCCGAATAAGCCGGGTTTTGAAACTCCAATTTTTTGACCTCTTGTACGGGCCTGCTCTCATAGCCATTGGCCAAGCCTAAAAATGCAGGGTCCCATCTCTTTTCCGCCCCTGCTGAAAGCCATTCATCGTTATCGATATATTCTTTATATCTGAAATATTCGTCCAAAATTTTTCTCTCTCCCGGATCCTGGCCCGCTCCCGCGATCTTTGAAACCAAATATTTCCCATCCTTCATCATCCTCGGCCTTATCATTTCCGCAATTTTTATCGGGTCGCAGTAGAACATAAAAATTTTTGGCCGATCATTTTTTAACTTGCCGTCCGATCGGCCCTTATTTGAAAACGGTCAATAATAAAGTTAGAATGAATATCTTATAGGACTATTTTAAACGAAATATTCAGTAATGGCCAATCTTGAAAAATTCGACAATTTAATATGGGGTCTGTCCGAGAAAAAAGATGGGAATATGAAATTGGACATCGGCGGCAACAATCCTCGATGCTTGCAGAACAGATGCGATTTTTTTGCCGGACGCGGCATCAATTATCTCGCAAGCGCGGCAAATGCCGGGCTGGTCCATGGAAACAAGATCGCAATGGTCGACGGATCTCAAAAAGGAAAGGTATTGTCCGGATACGACGCCCTGATCACGAACATACCCGGCATTATCCTGACCATCACTGTGGCTGATTGCCTGCCGCTGTACTTTTACGACCCTGAAAAAAGGATAACCGCCATAGCCCACGCCGGCTGGCGCGCGGTCAAATTGCAGATAGCGAGCGAAACGGCAAAAATATTTTTAAAAAATTACAAAGCAGACCCTAAAAATATCATCGCTTACATCGGCCCCCACATCCGATCCTGCCATTTTGAAGTATCGGAAGATACATTAAGGGAGTTCCCCGAATACCCTCAATTTATCAGCAAACGCGAAAATAAAACTTTCATCGACTTATCGGGCATCGTCGAAGATCAGCTCCTGGCATCCGGCCTGGCGAAAGAAAATATTTCTGTCAGCCAAGAGTGCACCCACTGCCTGGACAAATATTTTTCTTATCGCCGAGATAAACCGCAAAATGTCCAGACAATGATCGCTTACATCGGGTGGAAAAATTAAAAACGCGCTTCTTCTCTCTCAATATGTTCCGCCGCAATATCGTTGGCCTTTATTGCCGAAGCATACGGGTCGCGAGTGCGGTAATATTCCATCAAATAACCGGCGGCGAATGCGTCTCCGGCACCGGTGTAATCTTTGCCCTGTATCACTTTTTTGGGAGAATACTCTTTACTCCCGCCCTTTTCGATGACCGAACACCCTTTCCCGCCTCTGGTTATTACTAAAAGCTTGGCGTATTTCGAATATTCCTTGATCATCTCATAGTCGCAACGCACATCCTCTTCGCTGGCAATCGCGATATCCAACAAAGGGAGAAATTCTTTATATTCTTTCCAATGATTAAAAAATACTTTGCCGTCATCTTCTCTCCCCCTAAGCCATCCTTGAAGGGTTGCGCCAACGATCTCTCCTTCAACCGCTTCCAAAATATCTTTTTTTACTTCGTCGGCTATGGGAGCGAATTGGATTATACTGTTCCCCTTCAGTATCTTCTTGTCCTTAGAAGATAAAGCTCCGGCGGCCTTTTCATTTATTTCTTCCGCGCTCTCATGCCAGTATTGGACCCTTTCCTCTCCCTGATAAATATTTTCAAATGTTGTGGTCCGGGCGGAAGGGATTCCGGAGATATTAAAACTAGTCGATAAAACATCTTCTTCCATCTCCTTGGAATAACTAGACAACACTTTGACGTCCGCCCCGAGCTTGCGCGCGATAATGCCGGAATAGTAAACTCCGCCTCCGATCTTGCAGGATAACGGATCCTTAATAATTATATCTTTTGCGAAATGTCCGACAAGCAAATAGCTGATCATATTTTTACCCGACATTATTATATTACAACCTCCCGTTTTTTGATAGTTGAACGCCTTTTTATTCGAAAAATAACAATAAAAACGGGGACGATGATGTCATGTCCCCCTGCTAAAAAAGATTGCCCTTCTTACCGTGTCTTCAAACACGGAAGAAAGAGGATCTTTTACTAATTCTCCTCCGTCAAGTTCGGCAAGAAAAGCTTCCTGCCATTCGGTACCGCGGAAATATCTGTTGTAGCATACCCTTCTCCAGTTGCGCCGCATATTGACCATTAACGGTTCAATGCCTGTTTCTTTCTTGACCGTCTCTATAGCTCCGCTGATCTTGGAATTATAGCTATGGCCTGCGAAAAGAATGCCGTTTTGGATGAGCAGAGCCGAAATTATCAGCGGCCAAGACCATTCCAGCGACGGCCAAATTGAAGATATCTTTCCGGAAGTTCCCTCCAAAGGTTGGATCACCGCATAGCCGCCTAGGTTTGCATAAACTTCTTCCGGCTTGTTGATCTTGGCTTGAGACAGGCACCAGCTGGATAAACGGCTCAAATCGAAGATAGAAGGCAGTCCTTCCGTCCCGAAAACATCAAGCGCAAGACCCAAGTGATAACCCTGCAAAGTACGCCTGGCACCGGGCACGGTTATCTGCCACAGGACCTGTCCGAGATCGGGAGAGCAAATCTCCGTCTTCTCCAAGTTGGAAGAGCCATCGAACCAGCTCATTGCGGCCAAAGATGACTTTCGCCAATCGTTTCCGGAAAAAATGTCCCAAGGTCTGGTCAGTATGTTCAAATCGAATCCAAGCTTTTGGGCCAGAGACCATATCGCGACGGTCTCGACATTAGGTGTCAGCAAAGATACCGGCATAGCCATATAGCCAACCGATGGATCAACATTTCCGGAAATGGATTCCGAGAAATCTTGTATCCCGTAATTCTTTTCTATAAAAGAATTCACTCTCTGGCGGATAGCGCCATTGTTCCTCCACCTGTTCCTTATTTCCTGTCTAAACCATATTACGTTCATTTCCATCCCTCTTTCCATATTTTGTTTTAAAGTTGCGCCGGATATTTTTTATCCCGGCAACCGCTTACCAGACATCTGATAAGCAATTCTAGAGATAAAAAAACCTCCCGATCTTTTTCGGGAGGCTGTATCTGCGATATCAAGGACCTTATTTATTTTGATCCTAGAATAAAACCTCCCGAAACCATGTCGGACATAAACATACATCTAAAAATATTTTTGGAGGATGCTTTATTCATTTTTTTCTTTAACGTTCGATAACTTACGGCTGTTTAACTGCAAGGTTATTAAATTACAGCCCATATGTCAAGTGGCGTCCATCCTCGCCAAGCCGACAAAAAGCCGCCCCCGATCAAAGGGCGGCTTTATAAATTGTGCTATTCGACCGGAGCGGAGCTGGCCGGAACCGAACGATTGGATTTCAACAATTCTTTCATCCCTTTCACGATATCCGAAGCGTCTTTGCGCGCGGATACCAGATCTTTTTGCGCCGCTTGAAGGGCGGCGCGGGCGGTTTTCAACGCCTGGTTATTCTTTTCTAAAACAGCCTTGTCTCCATTATCCGGGGCCAGATCAATCACCGCATCCGCGGCGGCCTGAGCCTGCGTTTTCGCGTCGAAAATTTTGGCGTTAAAGTCTGTTAAAGCGGTTTGAAGAGCCGAAATGTCGCTGCCTTGAGGCAACTGGGACAACCGGGTTTGCAATTTTTGAGAGATCGTTCCGAGCATTTCCGCGGTAGCGTTAACTCTTTCAACGGCGGCAAGGATCTGTATTCTTGGCACAACCAGCATATAGACCCTGTATTCTTTGGCGATCGACTGTATGTCGGATTTTAAAGCCTCCGGATCGGTATCGGAATCTATCTTTGTTTTAAGAGCAGTGAGATTATTGATCGCTTCCTGTATTTCCGCCTGAAGTTTTATTTTTTGGTCTTCCGAAATTTTCTTCATCTGGTTTAACTTTTCCGACAATTTGCCAAGCGCCGCTATCCTGTTGCCGGCCTCTTCGCCGGCACGGTCTATCGCTCCCGATCTTCCCTGGGAAGCGCTGGCCGAACCGCCGCCGATGGTGGATTTATCAACAGAAGTTGCCGGCCTCGCAGCGGCGGAATTGGGAGACTTGACTACCGGTTTATTATTGGCAGATCCTTCGAAAGAAGCTTGAGCGCTCGTGATGAAAAAAACGAACGATAAAAAGCATACCAAGGATATCGCTGAATATTTTTGATATTTTTGCATAATTTTTTAATTGATTTTTGTTAAAAATACGGCAAATTTTTTCTTTTATTCTGCTGGACTGACCTCAAGCCCTCCCGGCTGGACGCTCTGAGACCCTTTAACGCTTTGAGATTCTTCCGGCGATGTTCCTTGGCTCTCTTCGACCGATTGGTCAACGCTTCCCACATCTGCTTCCAAACCATTTAATTGTGCATCTATCGTTCGCAAATCTTGATCGATAGCGTTATCGGAAACGTCCGAAGGCGATGTTAATGTTTCAGGAGATCCTGTCTGCTGCTGACTCTCCAGCCCTCCGGCCGAAGATGGAATTTGCTCCATATTCTCCGTTTGTCTGAAAGAATAGTAAAGCCATAACGCTCCGCCGATTATCAGGGCTGTGGCTGCCGCCATTCCCAAGATTTTCATTTGCTTAGTCATATTGTTCTGCTTTCCTCTAAAATTCGGTCTTGATCGTTAAAGCCGTAACAAACGGCCGAGCAACGGGCACAACTCGAACGCCTTGGACAGCTTTTTAACCACCAATCTCCCAATTTAAAGGAGTGATCATTGTTATTTATTTTATCCGGCGCTATTTGACAGCGGCTGCTATCGATATCCGCCGGCGCGGCGCTTTTCTAAAATAATTATATAACTAATCGCTTGATATTCCACTATCACTTTTCCACTTGAGCTAAATATATTGGATGGCCAGTCCTGCCGCAACGCTTACGCCGAAGAGCAAAGCCAATATCGTAGATACGCGCTTCTTATCTTTTTCTTCTTTAAAAAGGATAAGCAGTCCAAGACCTCCGCTGGCGCACAGTCCGGCGATAGCGGAACCATAAGTGATGAAGCCCTTAAGATAAAACTCCGTTATGGCGACAGATGCCGCGCAATTAGGGATAAGCCCGACCAACGCGGCAATAAAAGGCTGAAAGAAAATATTGCTTGCAAGCAGATTGCCGATCCTCTCCTCCCCGATCTGAAGAACTGCAAAATTGATAAGCAAAGAAATGGCAAAAATAAAAAAGAATATTTTCGCGGTATGTATGGCCGGATGCAGGAATATTTCTTTAGGGTTGAACTTTTTAGACGATGGGCTGGCGCTGTGCCCGCAGCAAGCTTGTTCTTCCAGTATGGCTTCATGATGATGTTTTCTGTCGTCCGTTCCATGTTCGTAAGCTTCCATATGTTCCAGTGTTTTTTCATTGGTTTTTCGAAAAACAAGATCAACGGCGTATCCGGCCGCCAGGGCTATGATGATCTTTGTAAATATCAGCGGAAAAATGATCCCTGCTTTATCGGGTTGAGAAAGTATTATCGGTATCGCTTCATCGGAAGTGGAAAGATAAACCGCCAGCAAAGTCCCTATGGTCGCCAACCTTTGAGTGTATAGAGCCGTGGCAACCACCGAAAAGCCGCACTGCGGAAGACTGCCCGCGATAGCTCCCACAGCCGGACCGGCCGCTCCAGCTTTCCGCACTTTTTTCATTATGGCGTCCCCAAACTTGTATTCGACCAATTCAATGCCGACATAAATAGCCAGCAGCAAAGGAACCATTTTTGCCGTATCGATGAAAGCGTCTGAAACAATTTCCCACATAATTTTATTTTACCGCGATTATCTTCTTTGCGCAAAAAGCATGGGCCGGGGCGATAACATTCTTCGAAGATCGAACGACCGTGTTATATTTTACCGTTAAATTTCAGGTTGCAAACCGGCGGGACCGACAACTTATGCCGATTGTTCTTTCTTCTCATTCATTCTGTCTTTTTTTTAAAGGTATCTGTTATTGTCGTTTTTAGTTATTCATTTATCGCGAAGAAATCATATTTAAATAAAACGAACAGCCAAAACAAAAATATCTATTGCCCCTCTTTATAATATTTTTTCCCTTTTATCTTTTCCGGCAGAAGGTCTTTGTCGGTGTATGATTCGTAGCCTTTGCCGTATCCAAGATCTTTCATAAGCTTTGTGGGGGCGTTTCTTAGTTCCATGGGGATGGGAAGGTTGCCATGCTCTTTCACGTCCGCCAAGGCCTCAAAATACGCGTTATAAGCGGTCCTGTTTTTGGGAGCAAGGCTCAAATACACAACTCCGTGGGCGAGATTGATCGCCGCTTCCGGAAGGCCGATGGTTTCGACCGCCCGAAAAACCTGATTAGCCAAAGTAAGCGCAGCCGGATCGGCCATGCCGACATCTTCGGACGCAAAAACCACCATTCTCCGGGCGATGAATTTCGGATCTTCGCCGGACTCGACCATCCTTCCAAAATAATAAAGGGCGGCATTGGGCTGGCTGGCGCGCATGCTTTTTATGAACGCGCTGATGGTGTTGTAATGCTCTTCTCCTTTTTTATCGAACCTCAAGAACTTGTTTTGGACCGTGTCTTTCAACGAGTCGATAGTAATATTTTTGTAGAGTTTTGACGCGTTTTCAAGAACAGTGAGCGCCTGTCTGGCATCGCCCTCGGCCATGCGTATCAGCCAGTCCTTGGCTTCCGCGTCCAGCTCAATGCCGGTTCTGTCGATTATCTGCGACATATCACTTTCGGAAAGGCTCTCCAAAACAAAAACCCTGCATCTGGAAAGCAACGGCGAGATAACTTCAAAGCTGGGGTTCTCGGTTGTCGCCCCGATAAGAACGATATCTCCGCGCTCAACATAAGGAAGCAAAAAATCCTGCTGGGCCTTGTTGAACCGATGGATCTCATCCAAGAATAAAACTTTCGGACCGGGAAATATTTTCCCGCCCTCGATGATGCTTCTGATGTCCTCTTTGCCGGAAGACACTCCGGAAAGTTCGTATAAATTGGCGTGCAAAGAATTGGCGTAAATTTTCGCCAGCGTGGTTTTGCCCACGCCGGGCGGGCCCCAAAGGATAAAAGAAAAAACGTGCCTCTCTTTGATGGCAATGTTCAAAGGTTTTCCTTCCCCGACCAAATGTTTTTGACCCATAAAATCTTCAAGGGTCTTTGGCCGTATTTTTGAGGCTAGAGGTTCCATATTATTTTGATCAAACAAAATCTATTTTTAGATCGCAGCCGAAAGCTTTGGCTATTTTCTCAAGAGTATCAACGGAAAAATTTTGCTGTCCGGCTTCTATTCTTGCAACATTGCTCTGTTTAGTCCCGATCTTTTTAGCCAATTCTACCTGAGACATTCCTTTTTGTTTTCTTAATTTCAAAATCCTATAAGCAACTTCCAATTGCTTGCCGGACTCATCGTAATATTTTTTGATCCTCGGATTTTTCAACTGATCGCTAAGATAATTTTGAAAATCCTCTTTTTCTTGTGTTTTTTTCTTATTCATAAGTTAGATGATCTTAAAACTTTAAAGCAATTTTCTTCGGCTTTCTTTATTTCTCGTTCCGGGGTCTTTGGCGTTCTCTTTAAAAATGCGTGGAGTAAAATTATATTTTTACCAACAAACGTAAAATAAAATATCCTGTGCCTGCTTGAAGAAAAATCGACCCTCAACTCTCTTATCTTCCCTCTAATATGTTTTGAATAAGGCTCATCAAGGATCCCCTTGTTAATTCTTAAAAATTCTATATATTTTAAAACTTTAGCCCGCTCTTTTTCCTTTAGGCCTTCAATATAATCTAAGACTGGAATTTCGGCGCTCGCTGGATCTTTGTAAAATTTTACTCTATATTCTTCGTTATCAAAATATATCATATAAGATATACATAGTCAATAAAAAATATTGAAACCACATTCATCTTCTACAATGATTATTTCAATTTAGATATATTAGAATCCGAATTTAACGACCCTTAAGATCACGCCGTTGATGAGATAGTTCAACGCATCCACGTCTTCCTGATGCAAGACTATCGGCGGTATGTCCAGAGTGGATTCGGAGACAAGACGGATCTCTTTTTTCTTATTGTCTTTATAATACTTCTTGACATTGGTCGCTCCGTCGATGGTGGAAAGAACATAGTCGCCGTTCTCCGGCTGTTTTTGGCAGTTCACAATCACGTAGTCGCCGTTCTCTATGCTGTCGCCGTTGACATTAGCCTTGTTCAAAGAATGGCCGACAGCCTTTACCGCTATCAAACCGTCGGGCTTGGATCTTTTGACGGATTTTTGGGAAATTTTCAGGTAGCCCTGAATGTTGTCCTGCGTCAGCTCCAAGGCCGGACCGCAGCTGGCCGTGCCGACTATCGGAATGTTAAATATCTTGTCGGAAACAAAAGCTTCCGGCTTGGCCACTCGCTGGCGCTTTTCTTTATTGTCAAAATAGATCAGGCCTTTCTTTTTCAACTGCCCGATGTGGTAAATAACCGTTTGAGGATTTTCGATGCCGAGTTCTCTCCCAATCTCTCTGTAAGACATTTTGGAAATATCTTTTTTCTCCGCCAATTTTATTATCTTCTGCTGATTTGTGTTCATAGCTTAATTGATCTTTATCGGGACCGCTGACGATCCCCTGGTAACTGTTTATAGTTTAGCAAAGATCAATTTATGATGTCAAGAGGTTTATTAACACCCTTGACAGTATGTACAGCTTAGATCGTTTTTCATCTTTCTAGCCAAACAAAAACCGGCAAAAAACCGGTTTTCAACAACGCTCCGCTTATAAATTTTATTCGCTGACAGAATGGCGGATGATCTCCAGGGGATACTTCTTGCCCGAAAGATAATCTTTCACTATTTGTTTTATGTCCAAGTCTCTCAAGTCCGACGGGCTCATTTCCTCGATCTCTTCGGCGCTGAACCACTTTACTTCGCTGGTGTCGCCGTAAAGTTCTTTTGTCGGCTTATCCGAGATATTCCCGATAAAAATAAGTTTGATGGCGTGCGGAGTGGCTCCCAATATCTCCGCGAGATCATTTCTTACAATGGAGTAAATACCCAACAGATAAGTTGGAGCGAACTCATATCCCGTCTCCTCTTCCACTTCCCTTTTGGCCGCAGCCAGCACGTCCTCGCCCACATCTATCCAACCGGCTGGCTGGCTCCATTTGCCGCCATCCGCCCCTTTTCCGTCCGATTCCTTCACCAGCAAAAACTTGCCGTCTTTGACCAGCAATCCCCCGACCACCCCGAATGTTTGCGTAAATACGCGTTCCATATTTTTTATAATTTGATCTTAATTGCCTTTTGAATTTTTTATCATATCCAGTTTCTCCTCTCTGGATAATTTTTTGATCCGTGCCTCCTCTTTGGATGCCTCCGAACGTCCGGAAAATTCCTTGGAATAAACCAGCTTCACCGGCCTCCGGCTCCGCGTGTATCTCGCTCCGAGTTCGGATGAATTATGCTCCTTCACTCTGCGCACCAGATCGACAGTGATCCCGGTATAGAGAGTCCCGTCGGCACATTTTAGAATATAAAGATAATACATAATTTGCGGCATCTCGCCTGGCGCTCGGTTTTACTTCCATTTTACGCTTTGCGCCATGCGATCGATAATATTGTCTATATTAAAGGTCCGCCTCTCTTCCTCGCACTGGGTCTTCTGGGGATCGTCGTAGTTCGCGCACTGCACGAATCGCAAAGCGAATATGAAGGTTAAAACTTTTCCATTTTCAGGGAACGAATACGCGTATTGGGTATAAACGCTCCCGGCTGCCCCTTCGCTCTCTTTCGCCAAACAATATTCATGATCGCCGATCGCGATCTTTTGCGTTTTCCCGACTTGCGCTATTTCAGACCCGCCTTCAACGCAAGAGAATGGTCCGTTGTTGACCGCTATTTGCGGAGGCCAATCAACGGGATGGATGTAATCGGCGGCAAGCTGATCGGGATATTGAAATGTGACCGTTTGCTTATCGTTATTGAAAGTTTTCCATCCAGGATTGTTATCTATTATTTCAGGACACCGGGCAAATTCACAGCCGGGTCCGGTGCGCCCGACGGAAGAACCGTCAGGACAAAGTTTGGCCTCCAGCGTACAGGCAGTCTGCTTCGACGCGTTGAAAAAATTGAGCCAAGCAAACACGCCGATCAAAACACAGAAAATAATAACGATGACAGCGATAAAAAATTTTCTCATTGCCTATATTCTAGCACAGACATCGTTACAATTCACCTTTCTTAAAATTTGACAAAAATACCTAGAAACTATAGTAATTTATAGACATTAGCTTCAGCTTCAACTTATAACCAAAAACAATTTCAAGGTTATCGGCTGGCGGAGCTGATGATCGAAAAGTTGTTTTAAAATTAATATGGGAGCAATAGGAGGGCCAATAAGCGCAGAGCCATATTTAACAGACCAACCATTCTCGGCTCTACGAATGATAAAAGCGGATGAGGCGATCAAATTGGCTAACGCGAAAGGCCGGCGAGCTGTCGCCAAAAGCATAGCTTGCCAAGGGATGGCAAGCAAAAAATTTATACAAAAAGAATTTCTTCCCGAGTTGGAAGAAGCGATCAAAACGCTTAAGACATGCAAAGGCTCTGATAAAATAAACGATTGCTGGTGCAAGATCAGGGATTTGATCGGCCTTCTTGCCGTGTACGGCATACAGCCAGACGATCTTATCGGCGAGGCTATTTCCTGTCTGATTAACCAAGGATCTTATATCTACGCTGTCTCTCTGACAGACAAAGGGTCTGCGCTGACAACGCTGAATGTCCTTCTCGACAATCCTTCTTCGGAAAAAATGGGGATGGTGAAACTGTCCGAGAAAAAAATGAATGGCAAAGAGCTATCTCTCCTTTTGGAAAAATTGGAATGTCTCCCCTAACCGCCCAAAATTAAAAAGCCCTCTGGCATATCCGCTAACGCCAAGAGGGCTTTTTTAATTGTTGAAAAACCAAATTTTTCCGGTAAGAAACGGCATGATCAGGCGCTCATCAAAACCCTGACCAATCTTATTTCGTCATAAGAATACTTGCCGTCGAAGTGATCGAATACCGGCTTCATCTCGTTTCCCCCGAATTTCTCGAAAGCGGCTTTGATGGTTTCGTATTTCTTCTTGGGAGATTTTAAGTATTCCAGGTCCAGCTTCTCTCCGGCTTCAACCATCTTTTCTATATGATTGATGATCGTGGCAACTTTCAGGTCCTGATTTTCAGCGATCCGGTCTATAGGTATTTTCTTGGCAAGCTGTTCTCTGGTCCTTACGTAGAATACCGGTCCAGTTTTTTTAATCTTCGCCGCCGGTTTTTCCTGCTTCTTATTCGGATTATCTCTTGGAGAAATATTGTTTTCGTCGGCAAAATCGTTGATAACGCTCAAGAACATTTCCCCGAACTGCTCAAGTTTTTTAGCGCCCACGCCGCTGATCAGCGAAAA
>Ga0172380_10000340_pt1 | contig 94483 bp, 89 predicted proteins | sample Leawe162metaG_FD_119747 | JGI IMG/M metagenome (GOLD analysis project Ga0172380, IMG submission 119747) | Leachate microbial communities from a municipal landfill in Southern Ontario, Canada - Leachate well 162 metaG | ecosystem: Engineered > Solid waste > Landfill > Unclassified | place...
CGCCTGATTCTCGGCGCAGCTGCCGCCGGTGGCGCGCAGGGTCAGCACCGCGCGCTCCTCTTCCTGCAGGCGCGTCACCAGGGCCGGGGGCAGCTCGCCGTCCAGCAGGCCTTGCGCGGACCAGCCGACCACCGGGCGCAGGGCGTCGTCGCCCGAGGCCAGGATCCAGCCGCCCTGATTCAGGCTGACCAGATAGAAGACCGGCTCGGCGGCGTCCCAGGCCAGCGCGTGGACGCTGCTGATCTGGGCATCCTGGAAGCCCGCGCTCCGGGCGGCCCAGGCCGCGGCCATGGCGCTCACCTGCGTCGGGCCCAGCGGGGCGGCCCACGCCGGGGTCAGAACCAGAGTCAGAGAAAACAGCGCGGACAAGGCCCGGATGATGGGACGGGTGGAAGACGATGGATCGAAGCGACCAGCGGCGGAAACGCGGTGGAACATTTTGAATTCCCTTCGTGGAATATTGAAATCTCGACGTGTGGGGGTTCAGTTTCAATGCGACCATAATGCAAATATGTTCAGAACAACGTCGGCGCGATAACCAGGGTCGGCAGTCATGCGGTTTGGATACGGCCCCAACGACGAGTGACTGAAATTGTGCTCCCTCCAAGCAAGAATGCTCAGGGTCACTTTGCCAAAGGGACATAAAACGTCCCATCTCCCCAGCCAGAAGTTGGGGAGTCCGAATAATCCAGCGATCTCGTTTCCCAGCGCTCGGATTTGCGCAACAGCTGGCGCAATCTGTGCCCCTGGTATCCTAATGACAACGCAGAACTTATGCCAGAATCGGCTGCCTTCCTGAACCAGTTTCAAAGCTGGGCTGCTGGGAAGCGATTTCGGGGCACAAAGCTGAGGGAGCTGCGGCCGGGCCGGTCGGGATCGAGGTGTGGAATGGGGGTCTGGGAGGGCGATTCCGGCGGGATCAGGCGCGCGGGTCGGTGAAGGATTTTCCGCTGCCCACGGCCCAGCTGATGATCAGGCCCGTGATGCCCCAGCCGAGCAGCAGGTCCGCCAGATTAGTGAGCGTCCAGGCTGGGCCGGCGTGCCACCAGTTCCAATCGGGTAGTTGGTTGAGCACGCCACCCGCCAGCACGGCTAGTTCCAGCACGCCCCAGCGTTTCCAGAAGGGCAGGGCGCGCAGCTGCCAGGCCACCAGGGTCAGCAGGGTGGCGCCCAGCAGATGGATCAGCAGGGTGTTGAGGAACCAGGCGGGATGGGCGGGATCCTGGCCCGCGGCGCGCACGGCCAAAAAGGCCACGGGACCCTGGCGGGAAGCGTCCAACTGGCCGTCCAGCCGGGCGATCAGGGAGTCGTCGGGCAGGCCGGCGGGCTGGTGGTGGGGATTGGGCAGCAGATAGACGCCGGACGCTGGCGCCGCCTGTCTCAGAAAGGCCTGCGCCGCGGCCTCATCGGACAGCGGGAGCAAGGTGGCCTGATGCCAGGAGAGCACGCTCCAGGAGAAGGCAGTCCAAAGGAAGGCCGTCAGGCCGCCGATGAAGCCGCCGCGGAACAGCGCTCTCAGCATGGGGTCTCTCCTCGGGAAACGGACACGAAGGGCACGAAGAGAAGAGAAGAACACGAAGATTCTGGTTGGGTGACGGGATTCCATTCATGATCGGGTGAGGTCATGAGATCAGGAACTCCAAACCACGGCCTCTTCCCGCTCTTCGTGAATCTTCGTGGCCTTCGTGTCCTGCCTTGGCCGTGCTAGGGCAGCTCGCGATCCGCGGGACCGGCGTATTCGCCGCCCAGCGGCCCCAGCTTGCGCATGGGCTTCTGGGTGGTCCACTCCTCGAAGACGTGGGCCACCAGCCCGGGCACGCGGGCGATGAGGAAGAAGCCCTTGCCCAGCCGCCAATCGAAGCCCATCTCCGAGATGATGGCCGCGATGGCGCCGTCCACATTGAGCGGCAGCTTGTGCGCTGATCCCTTCTCCAGCTCCTCCATCAGGGCCGCCGCCAAGCGGATGTGTGGACCCGTGAAGCCGCACTCGTCGGCCAGCGTGAACAGAGCGCTGGAACGCGGGTCGCGGGCGTGGATGCGGTGCCCGTAGCCCGGAATGCGCTTGCCCGCCGCCTTGAAGCGGGCCACCAGCGCCGGGGCGTCCTCGCCCTTGGCCACGGCCTCCTGGAGAATCTTCGCGCACTGCTCGATGGCGCCGCCGTGGCTGTCGCCGATGGTCAGCACGCCCGCGGCTACCGCGGCGTTCAGGCTGTTGCCGCCGCTCATCACCGTGCGGGCCGCCAAGTTGGAAGGCGGCGTGATGCCGTGGTCGATGGAGGAGACCAGCATGCCCTCCATCATCCGCGCCTCGGCCGCGCTGGGCAGCTCGCCCTTGAGGATCAGGAAGACGGTCTGGGCGAAGGTCAGCTGGCGGATCATCGCGGTGATCTCGTAGCCGCGCACGCGCAACTCGCCGGCGGCCGTCTTGGTGATGGACGTGGTCCAAGTGGCCTCGCTCACGGGCTATTCCTTTGTTAGAGGGACACGAAGGTCACGAAGAGCGGAGAAGGGCACGAAGCCGATGTGAGGGTCTGGAGTTCAGCGGCAGCTGGAGCCACTTCGAAATCCATCCTTCAGTCGCCTTCGTGCAGCTTCGTGTTCTTCGTGTCCAATGCTACGTCAGTTCGCCAGCGCCAGGGCCTGGGCCAGGTCGTCCACCAGATCCTGGACGTCTTCGATGCCCACGCTAAGCCGCAGCAGGGCGTCCGTCAGACCGTAGGACTCGCGCTGAGCCCGGGGCACCGAGGCGTGGGTCATGCCCACCGGGTGGTTGACCAGGCTCTCCACGCCGCCCAGGGACTCCGCCAGGCTGAAGATCTTCAACGCACGCGCGACGGTCCGGGCGGCCTCGTAGTTCTTCAACTCGAAGGAGAGCATGCCGCCGTAGCCCTGCATCTGGCGCTGGGCCAGGTCGTGCTGCGGGTGGGTGGGCAGGCCCGGATAGTGCACGGCGGTCACCGCCGGATGCTCCTCGAGGTAGTGGGCCACGCGCAGGGCGTTCTCGAAGTGGCGCTCCATGCGCACGCCCAGGGTCTTGGTGCTGCGTAGCAGCAGGAAGCACTCGAAGGGCCCGGGCACCGCCCCCGCACTCTTCTGCACGAAGGCCAGTTTGGTCTGCAGCTCATCGCTGTTGTGCATCAGCACGCCCATGATCATGTCGCTGTGTCCGCCCAGGTACTTGGTGCAGGAGTGCAGGACGATGTCCGCACCCAGCGCCAGCGGCGACTGGAAATAGGGCGAGAGGAAGGTGTTGTCCACCACCAGCAGCACGCCCCGCTCCTTGCAGAGGGCGGCCAGGGCACGGATGTCGCTCAGGCGCATCATGGGATTGGTGGGCGTCTCCACGAAGAGCAGGCGTGTGGCCGGCGTAAGGGCCGCGCGCACCTGATCCAGCTCCGCCGTGTCCACGAAGCGGCTGCGCAGGCCCCAGGGTTCCATCACCTGGGTGAGGAAGCGCCAGGTTCCGCCGTAGACGCCCGCGCTGCAGACCAGTTCGTCGCCCTGGCGCAGCAGGTGCATCAGGCCCTGCAGGGCGGCCAGGCCGGAGGAGAAAGCGTGCCCGTGGCGGGCGTTTTCCAGCGCGGCCAGATTGGCTTCCAGCGCGCTGCGGGTGGGATTGCCCGCGCGGGAGTAGTCGTAGCCCCGTGTGACACCGATGTCTTCCTGGACGAAGGTCGAGCTCTGGAAAATGGGTTGGCAGATGGCGCCCGTCAACGGGTCGACCTGATTGCCGGCGTGGATGGCCCGGGTGTTGAAACGCATGCGGTCCCCTGTCTTGGCGCGGTCGGGTGTGGGTCCAACGCCAACCCGCCCGGGCCGGCTCAAGGACGGGCCGGAGACAGCCGCCAGTCGCGATTCCGCAGCTCCTCCGCCACCTGGTCAAAGGTAGTGAAGGACAGGAAGCTCCGCCCTTCGCTGCGCAGCTGTCCAGCCAGGCTGGAGCGGGCGAACACCAGCTCGGCCTCGCGGGCCGGGCAGAAATCCGTGGCACCGTCGCCCACGTAGATCACGGGCCGGCCCTGCTGCTGGCGTTGGCGCAGATGCCAGGTCTTGCAATGGTTGCACTGGTTGCGGATGCGCGGCGAGTGGGCCGGCAGCACGCGCCAGCGGCCGGGCTCCACGCGCAGATCGTTGGCGCGCACCTGGACCAGCGCGGCCAGCGGACCCAGCACGTGCCGGATGAGGGGCAGCAGTCCGCCGCTGAGAACCACCGGTTCCAGACCCTGACCGGCGGCCTCCCGCAGGAACTCGGCGCAGCCCGCGCGCAGGCGCGTGGCGCCGTCCAGCCAGGCCAGGGCCTCGGCCAGGGGCAGGTCCAGCAGATCCATCTCCGCCTGCAGTTTGACGTTCTCCGGCAGGCTGTCGTCGAATTCGATGGCCCGCCAGTCCCGGCCGTCGGGCAGGCGCCGTCCGAACTGGTCCAGCAGCTGGACCAGCGTGTCCTCCTCGGTCAGCGTGCCGTCGAAATCCAGGAAGAGCGCGGGGATCATGTGCCCTGCAGACCCAGCGCGCGCCGGTACTCGCCTTTGCCGGACAGCAGCTGCAGGGCCTGCTGGAAGACCTGGTCCTGCTTGAGCGCCTCGCGCGAGCGGGCCGCCTGGCCGGCGCGGTGGTCGATCAGCTCGAGATCCAGCAGCTGCGCCAGCTCATCCTCGTGGGCCTTGAACTGCTGGGGCAGATTGTCGCCCAGCGCGGCGCGCATGGACTCCAGGGCCTTGGCGCCCTCGGGGCCCACGCGCTCCTCCTCGAGAATCTTCTTCAATTCGTCCAGCTGCACCGAGCCCCGGGGCTGGTACTTGAACTCCTTCTCGTTCAGGTAGGCGCGGAAGTCCGCCAGCAGGCTGGTGCCGCTCGCGTCCGCGGGCAGGGCGCCGGCGGCGGAGCGGTCGTCCACGAAGTCCGCGAACTGGTTGGCGCGCCAGAGTTCCACCGCCAGCCAGCTCTGGCGCTCGGGCTTCACCTCCACGTCCGGCGTGATGCCGCGACCGCTGATCACGGGCCGGCCCTGCTCGGTGTGGAAGAGCGTGTCCGCCAGCGTGCTGTCCGCCACGTGGTCCAGCACCTCGTTCTTCTCGAAGTAGTCGATGCGCTGGATCAGGCGGCCCGAGGGCAGGTAGTAGCGCGCGGTGGTGAGCTTCATCTTGGCTTCCTCGTCCAGGTCCAGCACGCTCTGCACCAGACCCTTGCCGAAACTCTGCTGACCCACGATCAGCGCGCGATCGTGGTCCTGCAGGCAGCCGGCCACGATCTCGCTGGCGCTGGCGCTGCCGCCGTCCACCAGCACCACCAGCTCACCCGTGAAGACCGGATCGCGCTCGGCGCGGATTTCCTTGATCAGCTCGTTGTTGCGGCCGCGGGTGACCACGATGGGCGTGCCCTTGGGCAGGAAGAGCTCGGAGACCGCCGCCGCCTCGCGCAGCAGGCCGCCGGGATTGCCGCGCAGGTCCAGGACCAGGCGCTTGAGACCTTTGGCTTTCAGCTCCTCGATGGCCGTGGCCAGATTCTCGCCGGCCAGCCCGGAGAAGCGCACCAGCCGCACGTAGCCCGTGCCCGTGGCGGGATCCACCAGCTCGGCCAGTTTCACGTCCTGGATGTTGATCAGCTCGCGGACCAGCGTGTAGTCCTTGACCTCCCGCGAGCCACTGCGCCGGATGCCCATGGTGACGGGGCTGCCGGGCGCGCCCTTGATCAGCCGCACCACGTCGGAGAGCGGCTTGCCCGTCACGTCCACGCTGTCCACGCGCGTGATCTCGTCGCCGGGTTTCAGGCCGGCTTTCCAGGAGGGCGAGCCCTCGAAGGGACTGATCACCGTGATGCGTTTCTCCGATCCGCGCAGGCCCACCTCCATCCCGATGCCGCCGTACTGGCCGCGGGACATGTCGTCCAGCTCCTGGGCGGCTTCTTCGATGAAGTAGTCCGAGTAAGGATCGAGCTCGTCCAGCAGGCCGCGGATGGCCGCATTCATGGCGGCCTCGGGGTTGATCTGGTCCACGTAGCGGAAGGCCAGGTTGCGATAAACCTCGCCGAAGCGGATCAGGTTGTCGTGCACGTCCTGCAGGTAGACTTCCCGGTCGGGCTGCTGGCCGGCGCCCATCAGGAACAGGAGCAAGAGGGGGAGGAGGCGGATCATGCGCTTCATGAAGGGTCCCTTCTGCCTGGAAACAGGCGGAGCAGATCGGTTTCGATGCGCTGGAACACGTCAGCGGGCGAGCCGTCCGCGTCCACGCGCAGCACGCGCGCGGGCTCGTCCCGACAAATCGTCTGATACCCGGCGGCCACGCGCTGGAAGAACTCCAGCCCGGCGCGTTCCATCCGGTCCCGGCCGCCGGTGCGAGCCAGGGCGGCGGCGGCCGGCAGGTCCAGCCACCAGGTGCGCTCGGGCCAGGCCAGTTCGCGCACCAGCCCGTTGAGCGTGCGGACCGTCTCCAGGGGCAGGCGCCGGCCGTGGCCCTGGTAGGCCGTGGTGCTGTCGGCGAAGCGGTCCAGCAGCACGATCTGGCCTTCGACCAGCGCCGGCAGCACGCGCTCCTTCAGCAGCTGGATCCGCGCGGCGGTGTACAAGAGCAGTTCGGTCTCGCCGGCCATGGCCGTGTGCGCGGGATCCAGCAGGAGGCCGCGCACAGCCTCCGAGATGCGCGAGCCACCGGGCTCCCGGAAGCAGGCCACGCGCCAGCCGCGCTCCAGCAGCCAGGCCTCCACGCGCCGGAGCTGGGTGCTCTTGCCGCAGCCATCCAGCCCCTCGAGGCTGAGCAGGCGTCCGTTCACGTGGCACTCCGGCCGGCCCGGGCCGCCAGGCTGCGATAGAGGACCAAGCCCACCGCGAACATCCCCAGCGTGAGCAGCTGGCTGGTGGTGACCGACCAGGGGCCCAACTGGCCAAGGATCATCGAGGCCTCGTAGTCGCGCAGGAACTCCACGATGAAGCGGGCCGGCGAGTAGCAGATCAGGAACAGGGCGAAGATCTGGCCCGGGAAGCGCCGCGCGCGCGCCGCGAGCAGGAGGATCGTCATCAGCACGAGGTCCGCCGCGATCAGGTAGACCTGGGTGGGATGCACCGGTCCCAGGCTGTGCAGGTGGCTGTGCTCGGGATAGGTGAGGGCCCAGGGCAGGTCGCAGGACTTGCCGTAGCAGCAGCCGTTGAGCAGGCAGCCCACCCGGCCCAGCGCCATGCCCAGAGCCAGGCTGGGGGAGAGCAGGTCAATGACGTCCAGCACGGAGTGGCCGCTCTTGCGCGTGTACCAGATGGCGACGGGGATGGCCGCCAGCACGCCGCCCAGCAGCACCAGACCGGCGATGCCGAAGTTGCCGTCGGGCTGGATGGGGTTGACGACGGACCACCAGTCGCCGCGGAATTCCTCCACATGGGTCAGGACGTAGAGCCCGCGCGCGCCCAGCATGGAGCCCAGCAGGATGGCCGTGGAGAGGTTCTCGACGAACTCCTTGGGGATGCCCCGGCTCCTGCCCCGGCGGACGGCCAGGAAAATGCCGGCCAGGAAGGCCAGCATCATCATCAACCCATAGGTGGACAGGCGGAAGTTGCCGAGCTGGAACAGGGTGGGATACATCTACTCCTCGTCCTCCGGGCTGTCGTCCTTGCCCCGCTTGTGGCGCCGGTCGCTGGCCCGGGCGCCCTCCAGCACCAGGACGAACTCGCCCCGCACGCCGGTTTCCGCGAAATGCCGCTGGACCTCCGCCACGTCGCCGCGCACGAACTCCTCGTGCAGCTTGCTGATCTCCCGTGCCACGCAGAGCCGGCGCCCGGGCACGCTCTCCGCCAGGGCGGCAAGCGTGTGCTCCAGCCGGTGCGGAGCCTCGAGGAAGACTGTCGTCTCCGGCGAGGCGGCCAGTTCCGCCAGCGCCGTCTGCCGGCCTTTCTTGCGCGGCAGGAAGCCCAGGAAACGGAAGCGGTCCGTGGGCAGCCCGCTGGCGGCCAGGGCCGGCAGGATGCTGCTGGCGCCGGGCAGCGCGCTCACCGGGAAACCCTCGTCCAGCGCCGCGTTCACCAGCCGGTAGGCCGGATCGGAAATGCCCGGCATGCCGGCGTCGCTGATCAGGGCCACGGTTTCGCCCGCGCGCAAACGCGCCACCAGCCGCTGCCGTTCCCGCTCGGTGGAGAAGTCGTGGTAGGAGCTCATGGGCGTGGCGATGCCGAAGTGGTCCAGCAGGCGACGGGAGAGGCGCGTGTCCTCCGCGGCGATGTGCTGGGCCTCCTTCAATACCTCCACGGCACGCAGGGTCATGTCGCCCAGATTGCCGATGGGCGTGGGGACCAGGATCAGCCGGCCGCCCTCCGCGCGCGGGGCGCTCACGACCGGCTGTCCCGCTGGTAGAGCCAGTCCGCGCCGATGGCCCGCGGCCCCACCTTGGCGATCACCGGGGGCAGGCGCTTGAAGTGGCTGCGGGCCACCCGGTCCAGCAGCCCGTCCACGGCCTCCGGCGGAAAGCCCTCGGCGACGATCTCGGCGCGCGGGCGGCGCAGGTCCACCGCGCGGACCAGGATGCGATCCATCAGTTCATAGCTCCAGCCCAGGTCGGCCTCGTCGGTCTGGCCTTCCTCCAGGTCGGCGCTGGGGGCCTTGTCCAGGATGGCGGCGGGGATCCCCAGCTCGCGGGCCAGGGCGAAGACCTGCTGCTTGTAGAGGTCGCCGATGGGATTGACGGCGCTGGCCAGGTCGCCGTACCAGGTGCCGTAACCCAGCAGCAGCTCGGTCTTGTTGGAGGTGCCCAGCGGCAGGGCCTGCCAGGCCAGCGCCGCGTCGAAAATGCAGACCATCCGGCAGCGGGCCATCACGTTACCCAGCCGGCGCGGATCGGGTTCGCCCAGCGCCGGGGCCAGGCCCCGGGCGAAGTCCAGGGTCATGGGCGTGATGTCGATCTCCCGCGTCTCCAGGCCCAGCTGCCCGGCCAACTGGCGGGCGTCGGCGGCGGAGGCGGGCTGGGAGCCGCGCCAGGGCAGGATCAGGGCCAGCACATTCGCGGGGCCCAGGGCTTCCGCTGCCAGGGCGGCCACCAGGGCGGAATCGATCCCGCCGGAGAGGCCCAGGACGGCGCGCTCGTGTCCGGTTCCGCGGATGGATTCCCGCAGGAAGCGCACCAGATGAGCGCGGACGGCGGGCAGGTCCAGGGATAAATGCTTCATGCTGGAAAGTGATAAATGAAAGCCGCGCTGACCGCATGCCGGGCGGCGTTCTCGCAGGAGAGGAAGGGGCGCGCCGCAGCGCGCCCCTGTCCCGTGATGCTCAGGTCGCCGGACCTCAACCCTTCAGGGCCGTGTCCAGGATTTCCAGCGCCCGGTCGATGTCCGGGGCCGAGACCGCCAGATGCGGCCGGATGCGGATGCTCTTCTCGCCGCAGGGCAGCACGAGCATGCCCTGATCGTAGCAGCGGCGCTTGATCTCCTTGCGCTGCTCGGGATCCACGTCCAGGGCACACATCAGGCCCAGACCGCGAGTCTGGCTGACCTGGGCGTGGCGGGTCTGGATCTCGTGCAGGCCGGCCAGCAGGCGCTCGCCCATGATCCGGGCGTTCTCCACCAGGTTCTCGTCGCGCATGATCTCCAGGATGCGGCGGAAGCGGATCATGTCCACCAGGTTGCCGCCCCAGGTGCTGTTGATGCGCGAGGGCTCGCGGAAGACGTTGTGCTCCACCGTGTCCACCCGCGGTCCGGCCAGGATGCCGCAGACCTGGGCCTTCTTGCCGAAGCTGATGGCGTCGGGCTGGACGCCGTGGTGCTGGTGGGCCCAGAACTTGCCCGTCATGCCCATCCCGCTCTGCACTTCGTCGATGATGAAGAAGATCTCCAGCTCGTCGCAGAGGCGGCGCAGCCCCTGGAAGAACTCCGGCCGGAAGTGGCGATCGCCGCCTTCGCCCATGACGCCTTCGACGATCAGTCCGGCGATTTCGTGCGGACGGGCGGCCGCCGCGCCGCGGATGGCGGCATAGCAGGCTTCTTCGGCCGCGCCGACGCGGGCGCTCTCGGCCTCACCGGCCGGGTACAGCATGTAGGGCGGATCCACCCGCGGCCAATCGAAGCGCGGGAAGTACATGTACTTGCGCGGGTCGTGGGTGTTGGTCATGGAGAGCGTGTAGCCCGAACGGCCGTGGAAGGCGTTCTTGAAATGCAGGATGGAGAGCTTGTTCTCGTGGACCACCCGGCCGGCGGCCAGGTTCATCCGGTGCTTCCAGTCGAAAGCCGTCTTGAGGGCGTTCTCCACCGCCAGGGTGCCGCCCTCGATGAAGAAGAGGTGGGGCAGGTAATCGGGAATGCCCACCTCGCCGAAGACCGCGACGGTCTCGGCCATCTCGCAGGTGTAGAAATCGCTGTTGGTCACCTTGTTGATGGCGGCCCAGCCGATTTCGGCCAGGAAGGCCGGTTCCGTCAGCTTCGGGTGGTTGATTCCCACCGCGTTGGAAGCGAAAAAGCTGGTCATGTCCAGGACGTCGCGCCCGGTGCGCGCGTCGCGGATCCAGCTTCCGTGGCTGTGTTGCAGGTCGACGACCAGATCGAGGGCGTCCACCAGCATGTGCTTGCCGATGACGGCGTGCACGTCCTTGGGATTAATGCGGCTCATATGGGCCTCCTTTATGATGAATCCCGTGAAGGTCAAGACCGACAGGGGTTTACCGGATGAGAGTAGCGTTTCCCCACCGATGCGACAAGACGGCGGGGCTTTACTATTCTCCACCTCCTGCGTGGACGCCATGTGCCCTTGCAGGCTGTGAATTTTGATTAGCCAAAGTTCCGAAAAATATCTATCAAAGCTCAAGAGAGTGCGCTAACTGTAGCCGCCAAAGCCTCGGGAGCGCCCCTCGGAACCCGGCTGAGTTTGAGAAAGACGCGCCCGCATGATCGACGTGATATTCCTGGGCACCAGTTCCGCCACCCCCACCCCGCGGCGCAACGTCAGTTCCCTGGCGCTGTTGACCGAGAAGGAAAGTCTGCTGCTGGACGCCGGCGAAGGCACCCAGCGCCAGATCCTGCACAGCGGCTTCCGGCGCGGGCGCATCGACCGGATCTTCATCACGCACCTCCACGGCGACCACCTCTACGGCTTGATCGGCCTGCTCAGCAGCTTCCAGCTCAATCGCCGGGAAGAGCCTCTGCTGTTGGCCGGCCCGGCGGGGTTGGCCCGCTACGTGGACTTCATGAAGCGCTTGTCCCAGACGGACTTTGGCTATGAACTGATCATCCAGGAGTGGGGGGCCCTGCAGGAACCCACGCCCGTCCTGGAAACCGACGATTTCGTGCTGACGGCCGCGCCCCTCCGGCACCGCCTGTACACGCTGGGCTACCGCCTGGAGGAGAAGACCCGGTTGGGCCGCTTCGACGGCGAGAAGGCCGACGCTCTAGGCGTGCCTTTCGGACCCGAGCGCGGGCAGCTGCTGCGCGGGATGGACGTCACCCTGGCTGACGGGCGGGTGGTGCGCAGCGCCGAACTGGTGGGCGAGCCGCGGCCGGGCACGGTCCTGGCCTTCTGCACGGACACCACCTACTGCGCGAATTCCGTGGCGCTGGCCCGGGACGCCGACCTGCTGATCCACGAGGCCACCTTCCTGCCCGGCGACGCGGCCCAGGCCCGGCGCACGCTGCACAGCACCACCGACGACGCGGTGCGCGTGGCCCGGGAGGCGGGGGTCCGGCAGCTGGCGCTGACCCACTTCAGCACGCGCTACATGGGCGACATGCGACCCGTGCAGCAGGCCGCAGAGGCCGCTTGGCCGGGCGTGATCGTGGCACGGGACTTCATGCAGATCCACCTCCGGGCCGGCGCAGCGCCGCAGGTGGGCGATTCCCGGGCTCCCAAGTCCGCGGAAGCCTGACCGCGCTGCCACCGCGACCAACTGAGCAATTCTGCCCACTGCGGATTTCTGATAGTGTGGAAGTTCCAGGCCCAGCCGCCAGATTGTGGACAACTCGTGAGTTAATGGATTGTCAAGCCCGGACGGACAAAAATGGCCGGGGCGACGATTCCGGAACACATTGACTTGTAATGGTGAAATGAGCTTGTCCACCATTTTTTGGTCTGGCCGGCAGTCGGCCCCGGCAGTGGCTTGAACTTGTGGATAAGTCCGGAGAGAGGCAGTGAAAAGCACCAGCACCACGTGCTATCTGCTTGATGGACAGGGCATGGAACTCCACGTGCGGCGTCAGCATCCCAGCTGGCTCCGTCCGGCAGGAGCCTTTTGGAAAATCCTGAACGAGCAGGGGAAAAAGACTGCAGATCATTCCGTGGAAATCCGGCTCTTCGCGAGCCCTGCCTGGGGTGGTGCGGAGGCTTTTTCCCAGCCCGGCCAGGTGCTGGAACGGGTGGCGGCCGGGCCGGCGGAGATTGCGTCCTGGCTGAAGCGCGACGCCCGACGTCGGCAGTCGGCCTGCCTCTACGTGCTGGTGAGTGAGGATCCGGCCCGGCGCGAGGAGGCCCGCAGCCTGGGCCTGTCCGTGCTGGACTTCGCCGATCTGCTGCGTCGACTGGGTCTGGGCGCGGCCATGGGGGCGGCGGAAGCGCCCAAACCCAAGCCGCCGCGCGAGCCGGCCATTCTCAAGGGCGGCAAGGTGATGGGGGAGGCGGAACTGCGCTGGTGGCGCGAGCAGCTGGAGCTGCCCGAGGAGGCCGAGCCGGATCCCCAGGCCGCCCAGGCGGCGGAGGAGCAGCGCCTGGCCCACTGGCTGGGCGCGGAGGCGGATGATCCGCGTGTGCTGGAGCACCGGGACGAGGACTGGATGGAGCGGAACTTTCCCGCGGAAGCTGAGGAAAACCGGCCGCGGCGTGCGCCCAAAGCCAAACGGCGCTGAAAGCTCCGGGCCGCGCGGCTAAGGATTCGCCCACCTTGTGACGATCATGCAGACAAGTCCCGACGGATGGCGCGAGCCACGGTCCCGGGCGGGACTTGCCTAAGGCTGACAGCGAGGAACTTCTTTCGTGAACCTGATCATCGGAATCATCACTGTTTTCGGCTGTGTGATCACCGGCTTCGTCCTGGAAGGCGGACACATCGCGGCCCTTTGGCAACCGCTGGAGCTGCTGATCCTGTTTGGCGCCGCCTTCGGTGCGATGATCATCGCCAATCCCTTCAGCGTGATCAAGGCCGTGCTCGCCGAGATCCCGGCCGTGATGAAGGGTCCACGCTACACCAAGACCGACTACCTGCAGCTCTTCGGCATGATGGGCGACGTCTTCAACAAGATCCGGCGCCAGGGGCTGGTGGCCATCGAGGCGGACATCGGCAAGCCGGACTCCAGCGAGATCTTCAGCAAGTACCCCAAGATCCTGGCCGACCATCACACCATCGAATTCATCCAGGACTACCTGCGCCTGGTGGTGTCGGGCAGCATGAACACCTTCCAGCTGGAAAACCTGATGGACGTGGAGCTGGGCACGCACCACCACGAAGCGGAGGCGCCGGCCCAGGCCGTCAACCGGATCGCGGACGCCCTGCCGGGATTCGGCATCGTGGCCGCCGTGCTGGGCATCGTGATCACCATGGGCGCCCTGGATGGTCCCGCCGAAGAGCTGGGCCACAAGGTGGCCGCCGCCCTGGTGGGCACCTTCCTGGGCATCCTGTTCGCCTACGGCGTGTTCGCCCCGCTGAGCACGGCCCTGGAGCGGCGCGCCCGCCAGCAGGCCGACTGGTTCGTGGCCATCAAGACCTGCTTCCTGGCCAGTCTGCAAGGCTACGCGCCGCAGATCGCGCTGGAGTTCGGCCGCAAGACCGTGCCCTCCGAGTGCCGGCCGGACTTCGAGGAGCTCTCCAACTTCCTCCGCGGCGCGAAGAAGGAATAGGTCATGGCGGACGCAAAACCGGCCGAGCAGCCCATTGTCATCAAGCGCATCGTCGCGGCGCACGGACACCACGGCGGCGCCTGGAAAGTGGCCTTCGCCGACTTCGCCACCGCCATGATGGCCTTCTTCATGCTGATGTGGATCCTGGGTCAGGCGGACAAGAACCAGAAGGCCGCCATCTCCAACTACTTCAACAATCCCACGGTGGTGGATCTGGGCGGCGCCTCCGGCGTCTCGGGCACGGAATCCGGCACCGAAGGCGGCGAGGCGGACCTGGGCGCGCCGGGGGGCGAGGAGGCGGAGAAGGCCTCGCTGGAGCAACTGCAGGCGCAGATCCAGGACGCACTCAACACCTCCGCCGCCATGGAGCAGTACAAGGACCAGATCCAGGTGGAGATGACTCCGGAAGGCGTGCGCATCCAGATCATGGACAAAGAGTTCAGTTCCATGTTCGCCCTGGGCAGCGCCACCCTCGAGCCCAGCGCCCTGGACCTGCTGCACGAACTGGGCCGGGCCGTCTCCACGGTGCCCAACCGCATCTCCATCAGCGGCCACACGGACGCCCTGCCCTACGGCTCGCCCACCTACACCAACTGGGAACTCTCCAGCGACCGCGCCAACGCGGCGCGGCGCGAGCTGCTGCGCGGCGGCCTCGCGCCGGACAAGATCGGCCGGGTGGTGGGGCTGGCCAGCCAGGCCCTGCTCTTCCCGGACCGGCCGGAGGATCCCATGAACCGGCGGATCACCATCCTGGTGATGAACAACCAGACGGAGCAGGCCATCCGCCAGGAGGGCGGGCAGTTGGTGCACGTGGAATAGGCCCGCAGCCCGCCGGAATCCGCCGCCGCCTGCCGGCGCCCTGGGCCGCCCGGGCGGCTTCGTTGCACTCCAAGCCCAGCCGCCCTATCTTGGACGCGTCCCGGCGGCGCGCCTCCTGGACGTGTGGGGGGTGTAGCTCAGTGGCAGAGCAGCGCCCTTTTAAGGCGTAGGTCGATGGTTCGAGCCCATCCACCCTCATGTGCGGCATCGTGGGTCGCTGCCCCGCGCCGTTCCCCCACCGCGGCCCTCCAGCCGCTTTTTTCTTGTTGAAGGAAGGGAGCTTCGCGTGAGCGAACAACCCGCCGAGCCCCGGCTGCGCAAGCCCGACTGGCTGAAAGTACGCCTGCCCTCCGGCGCGGGCGTGGTCAAGATGAACCAGCTGCTGCGCCAGAAGAAGCTGGTCACCGTCTGCGAGGAAGCCCGCTGTCCCAACATGCACGAGTGTTGGACCCAGGGCACGGCGACCTTCATGATCCTGGGCGACACCTGCACGCGCAGCTGCGGTTTCTGCAACGTGAAGACCGGCCGGCCGGGCACGGTGGATTGGGACGAGGCGGACCGCGTGGCGGAAGCCGCCGGCCAGATGCAGCTCAAGCACGTGGTGATCACCAGCGTGGACCGCGACGAGCTGCCCGACAAGGGCGCCGGCCTGTTCGCGCTGACCATCCGCAAGGTGCGCAAGGCCCTGCCCGAGGCCACCATCGAGGTGCTGATCCCGGACTTCCGCGGCGACGCCGCCTGCCTGCGTCTGGTGCTGGCGGAGAAGCCCGACGTGCTCAACCACAACGTGGAGACCATCGCGCGGCTCTACCGCACGGTGCGGCCCCAGGCCGTCTACCAGGAGAGCCTCGAATTGATCCGCCGGGCCGCCCAGGCCGGCTTCTTCACCAAGAGCGGCTTCATGGTTGGGCTGGGGGAGACGGACGCCGAAGTGCTGGAGCTCATCCGCGACCTCAAGGCCCACGACGCGCGCTTCATCACCATCGGCCAGTATCTGCAGCCCACCAAGCAGCACCTGCCCGTGGAGCGCTACGTACATCCGGACCAGTTCCTGGAGTACGCGCGCTTCGCCAAGAGCCTGGGCGTGGAAAAGATCCAGGCCGGGCCGCTGGTGCGCAGCTCGTATCACGCCGGCGACGAGGCGGCGGAGGCGGGGGTGACGGTCCAGTCGGGCCACGTGTTCGGCTGAGAGCCTGTTCCGACAGGCTGCTAAGGTCCAGCTGACAGGGGGATTCGTGGAGCTACAGCAGCGACTCTGCACCCAGGGCGACACTCTGTTCCGCCTGCGCAGCTATGTGCCGCTGGTCTTCCTGGCGGTGCTGATCCTGGCCCTCTGGCTGGAGGGCTCCGCCGCCCTGCCACTCTCCGCCAGCTGGATCTGGGCCTGCGTGGCCGTCTCCCTGGCGGGCCAGTTCATCCGCGCCGACGTGGTGGGCCACACGCCGGACGGCACCAGCGGGCGCAATACCAGCGTGCAGGTGGCCAAGCAGCTCAACACGGTGGGCTGGTACAGCGTGGTGCGGCATCCGCTCTACGTGGGCAACGCCCTGATGTGGCTGGGGCTGGCCCTGCTGCCGGGCCTCTGGTGGCTGACGCTCTTGGTCATGCTGGGCTTCTGGCTCTTCTACGAACGCGTCATGCTGCGCGAAGAGGAATTCATCAAAGGCGAGTTCGGCGCGGCCTTCACGGCCTGGGCCGCCGTGACCCCGGCCTTCCTGCCGCGCGTCTCGCGCTGGCAGCCCTGGGCTCTCTCTTTCTCGTGGAAGAACGTGCTGCGGCGGGAATTCTCGGGCTTCTTCGCCCTGGTGGGACTCTTCGTCCTGCTGCTGGTGCTGCGCGAGTTCTTCGCCGGGCAGACCGTCGAGTTCAGCAGCGGGCAGAAGCTGGCCCTCTTGGCGGGCCTGGCCACCTATCTGATCCTCTACGTGCTGCGCCGCTGGACGCGCGTGCTGCACGAGCGTCCGCGCTGATCCGTTGCCTCTTTCACCACAGAGGCACAGAGGCACAGCCAAGGCACTTTGAGGAAATCAGCGTTGTGACGGCCCTGCCTTAAACCCTCAATTCATCTCTCTGTGTCTCTGTGTTGGTTCCCAACCCAAAGACGAGCGCAGCCAGGAGACTAGCTCAGCCACGGCCCGGCCCCGGTGGCTGACGGCGTTTTTCTCCTCCAGGGTCAGCTCGGCGAAGCTCTTGCCCAGCTCGGGCAGCAGGAAGACCGGATCGTAGCCGAAGCCGCCGGTCCCGCGCGGCGCGCCCAGGATCCGTCCGTGACACAAGCCGCGCAGCAGCGTCTCACGGCCGTCCGGCTCGATGACGGCCAGCACGGTGGCGAAGCTCGCCTGGCGCCGATCCTCGGGCACGACCGCGATCTCCCGCACCATCCTGGCCACGTTGTCGGCGTAGCTGCAGGCTTCGCCCGCCCAGCGCGCGCTGTAGACGCCCGGCGCGCCGCCCAGCGCCTCCACCATCAGGCCGGTGTCGTCCGCCAGACAGAGTCCGCCGGCGTGGGCGAAGAGCGCGCGCGCCTTGATCAGCGCGTTTTCCTCCAGCGTGGCGCCGTCCTCGACGGGCTCGGCGAGCTCCGGGAAGTCGCGCAGGCTCTTCAGCTCCACAGGGCCGAAGGCCTCCTCCAGCGTGTGACGCAGTTCGATCAGTTTGTGGGCGTTGCCGGTGGCGACGTGGAGTCGGGGCAGTCCGGTCACTTCTCCTCCACCAGCCAGTAGTCCCGCGGCCGGAGCCGGCGCAGCGCGTGGCCGGGTGCCCGGGCCGCCAGGTAGTCGTCCGCCAGCTCGAACTGCCGCTCCGGCCCGATGATGAAGAACTGGGTCCCGGGCAGCGGCAGCCAGCCGCCCTCCGCCAGGCCCGGGAAGACGCGCGCGTGCACGGCCAGCTTGCGCGCCTCCAGTTCGGCCGGCAGCTGCGGGTCGTCCAGCAGGCCGATGAGCCCACGGCGGAAGCCGCGCAAATCGTCCAGGCGTGTGGTTTTACCGCTGAACGGTCCCGTGTGCCGGCCGTACTCGTCCACCCATTCGACCAGTTGCAGCTCCAACGCCCGCTGGCGCGTGCGCTCGTCATAATCCAGCGCTGTGCGCGAACCGCCCAGCGCCGTGATCAGGGCCGTGCGCGTCCGGGCGGCATCCACGGGCGGCGCCTGTCGCACGCGCTCTTCCACAAAGCTCAGCGTCTGGGAGAGATCGGGACAGCGCTCGGCGTAGTAGCGCAGGACGCCGGTGCGTTCCCGGGGCCGGATGCCGTTGGAGTAGGCCAGTCCGGCGGCCCAGGTCTGCATGAACAGCCCCTGGTCGCTGCCGCCGCCCAGCAGGTTGCCGGCCAGGTGGTTCAGCAGGTCCTCGCGCGTCCAGGCGTGTTGCCAGGTCAGGGGTGCGCTGGCGATGACCACGCCGCTGGAGGAACCGGGATCCAGCAGACCGCGGCAGGTTTCCGGCTGGTCGACGCCCAGCAGGCGGGTTCGAACCTGCAGACCCGTCAGGATCATCGCGCTTCGATCCACCTTCTGTTCGCGCTCCGCGGGATCCACCCGGCGCTCGGCCACCGAGGCGGCCAGGGGCCGCACCTGGTCCCAGGCGGCCCGGCTGCCCGTGAACCAGGCCCGGCGCCGGCCGCAGCGGTTCACCAGACGCAGGTCCAGTTGGGTGAGCAACTCGGCCGAGTCTGTCAGCTCGCGGGCCAGGCGGGCCCAGTCCGCGGCGAAGGACTCCGCGGGCAACTCGGCGCCGAAGGCGGCCAGATCCCGCACGGCCAGTTCCAGCACCTGCCAAGTCGCCGCATCCAGGGCACTCGAACTGAAGTTGGGATCCAGCCGAATCAGGTAGCGGGCGCGCCCGTCCGCGGGGGCCTCCAGCAGGCCGCGCGTCCAGGCCAGGCAGGAATCCGGGCGCCCCGGCCATTGCTCGGGCAGGCGTGCCAGTCCGCGGAGCAGGTCCCGGGCCGCGGGGGGCAGATCCTGCAGGGCCCAGGCGCAGCGGAAGAGATCGTGCTCCTGGGTAAGGAAGCAGCCCGCCCGCAGCAGTCCGGGTTGCCGGCGCTGCGGCCACGCCGCGGCGGGGATCTCCACCCAGCTCTCCTCGCTGCCCTTGCGCGTCTCCCGCAGACCGGACAGTTCCCGCCGGACAATCTCCCGCAGGCGGGGACGGTTGGCTGCGGACCAGTCCGCGTCGGTCAGGAAGCGCTCCAGCCAGCGGATGCCCGTGCGGCACTCCTCCGCGCTCGTCCCCACGGAGGTGAAGACCAGCTCCGCCCGGCCCGCCTCCAGATCCGTGTCGAGCCAGCAGCCGGCCCAGCTCACCTCCCGGCGCAGGGCGTCCTCCACCTGGCGGAAGTCCAATGTGTCCGTTGCGCCCCGCAGCCCGCTTTGCGTGAGCAGGGCGGGCAGGGCGGAGAGCCAGGGCAGGCCCGCGAGGGGGCCCACATCAAAAGCCAGATCGAAGCGCGCTCCCTGCATGCCTTCGAAGACTCCGTGCAGCAGCGGGACTCCGCCGGCCAGCGTGTGTTCCTCGGTCAGGATCTCGGGGTCGTAGTCCAGCGGCAGGGTGGCGGGCAGCTCGGGCACGGGCAGGCCGGCGCGCTGGGCCTCCAGCTCGGCGCTCACCTGGTCGTAGTCGGCGGCGAAGCGGCGCAGGGCCTCCTGGCGGTCCGTCACACCGTAGGCGGTCTCGAGGGAATCGGCGAAGGCCTCCAGCCGGGCCAGCCGCTCGCTCTCCTTCTGCTCCAGCAGCGCCGGATTGCTGCGCGTGCCGACGACGTGGGGCGGCGTCTTCAGCAGCCCCAGCTGGTCCAGCAGCGCGGAGAAAGGATTGCCCGCCCGCTGCAGGCGCTGCTCGATGTCGGCCAGGGCGGGTTCCTCGTCCAGGCGCAGGCGGAATTCGCCCGTGGCGCGCAGGTTGCGCAGGTGGTCGGCCCAAAAAGAACTCGTGCCGCGCTGGCCGAAACCAGGCGGATGGTCCAACAGGCCGCGGCCCTGGCGGCGCTGGGAGGCCAGCAGGGCCAGTGCGCGCTCCTTCAGGGACTCCAGTTGCGGCTCGCCGGCCCGCCAGGCAGAAATCTCGCCCAGTCGAGCGAGGATCCGGGCGCGGATCTCCGTCAGACCCGCCACTGTCACACGGGAAGGAGGCAGGCTGCCCATTCCCAGCCAGACGGCCTGGCCCGGCGCATCCTCGATCCACATGCTGAGCCAGGCCGCGCCCAGCGGATCCGCCGCGTGGGCCGGATCGATGAGTTCGTGATACAAGTCGGAGCTCTCCCCCGAGCCGGCCACGGAGAGAAAGAGCTGGGCAAAGAGGAAGTCCGGGCGCGCCAGCTTGCGCGTGGGGGGCCAGGCCGCCAGCAGCAGGGCCGGCTCGCCCTCCCGGGCGCCGGGCGCGTCCACCACCTCCGTCAGCAGCCCGGCGGCGGGCCGCAGCGGCGGCAGATCGCCGCGTGTACGGGTGGAGAAGTCCGGGCGCTCGGGCTCCACACGACGCAGCAGGCTGTCCAGCTTGGCCAGCAGCGGTTCGTTCATGCCGCCCGCGGGCAGCACCAGCTCCACGCCCATGTTGCCCAGGAAGTGCGACTCGCGCTGGAAGTCGCGGATGTCCCGGGGCGTCAGCCGGCGGATCTCCGCGGGAATGCCGCCCTGGTAGGCCGCCTGGGGGTGGTCCGCGCCGAACAGCGCGGCGTTCAGGCGGTGAGAGGCGCGGCTCCAGCCATTGTCCCAGCTGGAGAGCATCTCCGTGTAGACCGTGCCCTTCTCCTCCAGCTCGAGGCCCGCCGGCCCGGACTTGGGTCCCACGTGGCAGACCTCGCGCCGGATCTCCTCGTCGCTGAAGTCCGGGTGCAGGAGCGCGTCCAGGCGGTCGCCGAACTCCGTCAGGAAGGCCTCCTCGCCCAAGGCCGTGCTGAAGTGGTAGCAGGTCTCCAGCTGGCCCGTGAAGGCGGTGGACGAACTCAGGCGGAATTCCTCGGCGTTGGCCACGGAGAGGCCGCGCCGGCCCTTGCCCAGCAGCAAATGCTCGAGTGTGTGGGGCTCTCCCTGGTGGCCGCTGACGGGCGTGGCGATCCACACGAAGGCCTGAGGCGCGGTCTCCAGCGGGAGCAGGTCCACGGTGAAGCCCGACTCGTGCACCAGACAGGCCCCGGCCGTGCGGCCCTGGCTGTCCAGGTAGAGGTGGCGGCAAGCGAAGCCGTGCAGCTCGCCCTGCTCCTGGAAGCGATCCAGGGGCGAGGCCGCCGCGCGGGCGGCGATGATCAGCAGCAGGCCGGCCGCGGCCCGGCGACTGGCAGGACGGATGTGCGACATGGGAACTCCCGGTTTCGAAGCGAGCTCAGGCCCCACATCAACCGGAACGTTTCATCCTCGGCGCGAAGAGGGGCCTGCTCTTCAAGTATATTGGCAACATGTGGCCACTGATTCGACAATTCCTGCCTTACCTGCGCGGGGTGCGCAGCTACCTGGCGCTGGGTCTGGTGATGATGGTGCTCTCCAGCCTGCTGGCGGGGGCGAACATCGGCCTGATCTACCCCTTCTTCGAGGGCGTGTTCGGCGGAGCCTCCGCGGACCCCGCCCCGGATAAGGTGATGGCGCTGGGGCCGTCCATCAGCCAGCTGGGCCAGGACCTGTCGCACGCCCTGCACGCGGCCGGCGGTCTGCGCGAGCCCGCCGGGCAGGCCCTGGACGCCTTCCTCGGACGTCACACGCGCTCCACCGTGCTGCTGCTGCTCTGCGGGCTGGCGCTGGGGTTGGCCACGGCCAAGTTCTTCGCCTTCTACCTCTACCGCGTGTTCTTCGTGCAGGTGGAGCAGACCATGGTGCGCCGCCTGCGCGACCACCTCTTCACCCACCTGCAGGACCTCTCGCTGGACGTGGTGCAGCGCTTCCGTCAGGGCGAGCTGATCAGCCGCGTCGTCAACGACGTGATGGTGGTGCGCAGCCTGACCGTCACCAAGGTGGCCGACCTGCTCTCGAACCTGCTGCAGAGTCTGGTCTACTTCGTGCTGGCGCTGCTGGTGGACTGGCGCCTGACCCTGATCTCGGTGCTGGTGCTGGCCCCGGCGGTGGGCGGCTTCCAGTACATCGGGCGCAAGCTGCGCACCTACAGCCGGCGCGCCCAGGAGCACATGTCGCGCGTGTCCGAGCGGCTCTCGGAGAATCTGCAGGGCTACCGTGTGGTGCAGGCCTTCTTCGCCCGGGAGCGCGAAATCCAGCGCTTCCGCGAGGCCACCACCAGCTACTTCCGCCGCATGCGCAAGCTGGAGCTGGTGGCCGGGCTGTCCGGACCTTTCGGCGAGTTCGCCTCCATGCTCGTGGCCGTCTTCATGCTCTGGTACGGCGGCCGGCACGTGCTCAGCGGCGAGGGCATGTCGGGCTCGGCCTTCCTCACCTTTCTGGCGGCCCTGCTGGCCATGCTGCACCCGCTGAAGATCACGGCCCGCACCTGGAACGAGCTGCAACGCGGCACAGGCGCCGGAGACCGCATCCTGGAGATCTTCAAACTGCGCAGCTCGCTGGCGCTGGCCGAGCATCCCCGGCCCGTGGATGGACTGCGCGAAGGGATCGAGCTGCGCCACGTCAGCCTGTCCTACGACGGCAAGCCGGCGCTGCAGGACGTGAGCCTGACCCTGCGCAAGGGCGAGATGCTGGCCCTGGTGGGCGGCTCGGGCTCGGGCAAGACCACGCTGGCCAATCTGGTGCTGCGGCTGATCGATCCCAGCCAGGGCGAGCTGCTGCTGGACGGGCGGGATATCCGCGAGCTGGACCTGGGCGCCTATCGCGGCCTGTTCGGCGTGGTGGGCCAGGACACCTGGCTCTTCCAGCTCAGCGTGGCGGAGAACGTTTGCTATCCGCGGGCGGTGCCCGATCCAGTCCAGGTGGAGGAAGCCCTGGGCCTGGCCAACGCGGAAGGCTTCGTGCGCGAGATGGGCGGCCCCGACTCGCTGGTGCAGGAGGGCGGGCACAACCTCTCCGGCGGACAGCGCCAGCGGCTGGCCATCGCGCGGGCCGTGGCGCGGCATCCCCAGGTGCTGGTCTTCGACGAGGCCACCAGCGCGCTGGACTCGGAGAGCGAGCAGCTGGTGCAGGCCGCGCTGGAGCGCTCGGTGAGCGAGCGCACGGCCCTGGTGATCGCCCACCGGCTCTCCACCATCATCCGGGCGGACCGCATCGTCTGCCTCAAGGAGGGGCGCATCGACGGCGTGGGTCCGCACGAGGAGCTCCTGCGCACCAGCGAGGAGTACCGCAAGCTCTACGATCTCCAATTCAGCATCCAGGAGGAGGCGTGATCCTATCCGTGCCCGTGTCCGTGGGCGAACTGCTGGACAAGATGTCCATCCTGCGCATCAAGCTGGTGGAGATCCAGGATCCGGCCAAGCGCCAGAATGTCCGCCGCGAGCTGGACGAGCTGGAGGCCGTGGCCCGGACGCATGGCCTTGCCCATCCGGAGCTGGAGCAGGGGCTGGACGAGGTGAACGCGGAACTCTGGCGCATCGAGGACGAGCTGCGGGTGCTGGAGCGCGAGCAACGCTTCGACGCGCGCTTCATCGAGCTGGCCCGCGCCGTGTATTACACCAACGACCGGCGCGCCCGGCTGAAGCGTGAACTCAACGCGCACTTCGGCTCCGCGCTGGTGGAGGAGAAGCAGTACGTGGAGTACGGCGGGCCGGTCCCGCCGGGGTCCTCCGGTCCATGATTCGCATCCTGGTCATCCAACTGCGGCGCCTTGGCGACGTGCTCATGACCACGCCGCTGCTGCGCAGCCTGCGCGGCAACTTCCCCGACGCGCGGCTGGACTTCCTCTGCGAACCCGGCAGCCGTCAGGTGCTGGAGCACAATTCCCTGGTGGATGAGATCCGGCTGCTGAGCGAGCGGCCCACGGGCGTGGACCTGCTGGACCTGGCCATGGAATTGCGACGGGCCCGTTACGATTGGGTGATCGACTGCCAGGGCCTGGCCAAGACGGGCCTGCTGGCGCGGCTGAGCGGCGCGCCCGTGCGGCTGGGATACGGCGGCCGCTGGTGGAGGCCGCTGGTCTACAGCACGCGCTACGTGAGACACAACGCCGATTACAGCGCCCTGGACAAGCTGCGGCTGCTGGGGCGGCTGCTGGACGAGGCCCACGCCCCCGATCCCCGCGACCTGGAGCTGGAGTTTCCCGTGGCGCCCCAGGCCCGCCAGGAGGCGGAGCTGTTCTGCCGCGCCACTTTCCAGGGCACGGCCAGCCTGCCCCCCGCCCGCCCGGGCGGACCCGCGCGCTGGCCCGTGGCGGCCCTGTTCGGCGTCAGTCGGCAACCCTACAAGGTCTGGCCGGCGGAGGCGCTGGCGGAGGTGGGCCGGCGGCTGGCTGCGGCGGGGCTGCGGCCCTTCCTGGTGCACGGGCCGGGCGAGGAGGAGGCGGCCCGGCGGGTGGCGGAGCGCATCGGCCCCGCGGCCCTGGTGGACTACCCCCTGCCCTCCTTTCCCGTGCTGAAGGAGATCCTGGCCCGCTGCGCGCTCTTCGTGGGCAACGACGGCGGACCCAAGCACCTGGCGGCCCTCTCCGGCATTCCCAGCGTGGCCGTCTTCGGCCGCGTGCACCCCGAGAGCTGGACGCGCCCGGGGGACGCCACCCAGCGCTGGGTGGCCACGGCCTCGGAGACGCGCCGCCTGCCCACCCGCGGGCCCTGCGAGACGGCCCGCAGCCTGGAGGAGATTCCGGCGGAGAGCGTCTGGCGCGAAGTGGAGTCCCTGCTGCGCGGCCAGCCCCGCCTGTTCCAGTCCCAACGGGGAGCGCGGCGGCCATGAGGATCCTCTACGTCAACAGCACGCGTCGCTGGGGCGGCGTCAAGAGCTGGTGCCTGCGGAGTGCCCGCAGCCTGCAGCAGCGCGGTCACGAACTGTGGGTGGCCGGCCGGACGGGCGACCCCTTCCTGGACGCCTGCCGGGACGCGGACCTGAGCATCCTGCCGCTGGCCTTCGGCATGAGCTGGTCGCCCCTGCTGATCCTGCGCCTGCACGGCCTGATCCGCCGCCTGGGCATTGAGGTAACGGTCTGCAACACGGGCCGCGACTTGTCCACCGCGGGAGTGGCCAGCCGGCTGGCCGGCGTGCCCGTGGTGCACCGGGTGGGCTCGGGCAGCGACTTCCCCGACAGCTGGGTCCGGCGCCGCACGCACCACCTGCTGGGAACGCGCCTGCTGGCCCCCGCCCAGGTGGTCAGGGACGAACTGCTAACGAACTACAGCTGGCTGCGTCCCGAGGACGTGGCGGTGTCCTGGAACGGCGCGCTGGCCCCGGCGCGGCCCGCCCTGCCCGGACCGGCGGACCGGCTGGTCTGCCTGTCGCGGCTGGCGGCGGGCAAGGGCCTGGAGCCGCTGCTGCAAGCCGTGGACCAACTCCAGCGCGCGGGCCGGGTCCTGCAACTGGATCTGGTGGGCGAGGGCCCGCTGGAGGCCGAGTTGAAGTCCCGCAGCCGGGAGCTGGGTCTGGACGAGAGCGTGCGCTTCCCCGGCTTCGTCCGCCCCGCGGCCGGCGTGCTGTCGCTGGCGGGAATCGGCGTGCTGCCTTCCCTGCGCGAGGGTTTTCCCAACACCCTGCTTGAATACTGGGCCGCCGGGCTGGCCGTGGTGGCCAGCGACCTGCCCGGCGTGCGCGAGGCCCTGGATGGGAGCGGCGCGGCCCTGCTGGTGCCGCCCGGCGACCCGGGCGCGCTGGCTCAGGCCCTGGGCCGCCTGCTGGACGACGACGGCTTGCGGCGGGAAACGGCCGCGGCCGGGCAGGCCCGGCTGGCCGAGCGCTTCACCAGCGTGCGCGAGGCCGAGCGCCTGGAGGCCTTCTACCAGGGCCTGATCGCCGAGCGTCACCCATGACGGATCCGGTGGCGCCGCGGCAGCTGGTCATCCTCTGCTACGTCCGCCTGGACCGCCCCGGCGGCGCCGCCTGGTCCCGCCTGTTGAATTACGCCCGGGCCTTCGTGGCGGCCACCGGCGGCCACGTCCACATTTTTTCCTCGCGCTGCCTGGACCTGGGCGCGCCGCCCCTCGAGACGGGGGTGGCGGGCTGCCTGGCCCAGGGCCGAACCCTGCCTCCGCTCGCCTGGTGGGAACAGGGGTGGCCGCGCCGGCGCCTCCGCCGGTGGCTGCGGGAGGTGCTGGAGCGGATCCGCGCGCTGGGGGGCGAGTGCTCCGTGCTGGTGGTGCCCAACAACCACGAGCTGTGGGAGAACCGGCTGACCCGGCGCACGCTGCAGGAGGCCGGGCTGGCCGTCTATCTGGAGAAGAACGAACTCGAGCTGGGCCTGGCCCTGCACCTGCGGGGCTTCCAGTGGAACCGGCTGGGCGACTGCCTGCGCGACTGGCTGCTCTTTCCCTATCAATTGCTCAAGGCCGCGCTGCTGGACCGGCAGATCTCCCGCTACCAGGGCGTGGTGGTGATTTCCCGCCGCCTGGAGGCCTGGGTCGCGCCGCGCAATCCCAACCTGGTGCGCGTGCCCGTGCTGATGGACGAGCCGGCGCCGCACGCTGCCGACCCGCCGCCCCCCGGCTTCCAGATCGGCTTCACGGGCAGCGTGAGCCAGCGCAAGGAAGGCTTGGGCCGCTTCATCCGGGTCCTGGGCGAATTGCGCGGACAACTGCCCGACGCCGAGCTGCAGATCTACGGCAAGTGGCAGACGCCGGAGGGGCGCCGGCTGCGTGCTTTGGTCCGCCGGCTGGACCTGGAGGCGCGCGTGCATTTCCACGGCGAGCGCTCCCTCTGCGAAATCCAGCGCGTGCTGGGAGCCCACCACCTGCTGATCCTGCCGCGGCCCCGCACGCTGCAGAACGAGTACGGCTTCTCCACCAAGCTGGCCGGCTACCTGGGCTCCGGCGTAGCCACCCTGGCCACGGCGGTCAGCGACAATGCCGACTACCTCCAGGACGGCGTGAACGGCTTTCTGCTGCCGTCGGACCGGCCGGAGCGCCTGCGCGCCAAGCTGCTGGAGATCTACGGGCGGCGTGGCGAGCTGGCGGCCATCGGCGAGCGGGGTCGGCAAACAGCGTTGCAGCACTTCCATTTTTCCCGCCACGGCGAACGCCTGGCGGGCCTGTTGCGGGGTCGTTGAGCGGGCGGACCGCCGCTGACAGCCCGCCCGCTGGAGACCCGCTACTCGTCCTGCGGCCAGAAGTGCTGGATCACGTCCACCAGCGCCCCGGCCAGCGAGGCAACCGCCACGCCCTGCCAGTTCTGCGTCCGCTGCAGGGCGGTCAGATCGGCGAACACGCCCCACGAGCAATCTTCCCCCACATCCTGGCTGAACTCGAACCACCAGGCGACGGAGGCCGCCATGCACGAGGCGCTCCAGTATTCGCGCAGATCGCTGTTGGCCTTGGAATCGGCGAAGTCCTGCCACTTCCGCACCTCGGCGGCGGCGATGCCGTTCTCCAGATCGCGCAGCAGGGCCGGCAGCTCCTTGTCGTGTGCGAAGGCCCCGCGGGTCGGCCGGTCCTGCCAGGTCCGCATGAGGTCGGCGTGGGTGGGCATGTCCTGCGGCGACAACTCGCCGTCCAGCAAGCGCTTGAACAGGTTGAGACAGACCTCCCGGTCCTGCCGGGAGAACTGGTCGGCCACGCCGCAGGCCGCGGCGGCCTCCTCCATGGCGCGAAGCAGGCCCTCGGGGTTGCGCTCGGCGTGGCGCCAGGCGCTCAGACTGGCGTTGTGGAAGGCCGCCCAGGCCGGCACGTCCGCCCGCTTGACGCTGAAGTTCGGCCCGCCCCAGTAGTAGAGGTCTCCCAGGGGATCCTCCGGCAGCTCGGGCTGGCACCAGCGCGGGAACCAGATGCAGAACCACTTGGCGGAGAGGTCCTTGGCGAAGTCGGTATCGGAGCCTTGGGAATCCCAGCTCCCGCTGAGGGGCGTGGCGGCCTCTCCTTCGAAGGAGGGCGGACAGCCGCCCACGGGCGCGAGATCGCAACTGGTGACGAGCACCAGCACGAGGCAGCTGATGAGCAGGAGGCCGGCGGCCACCAGAGTGGGTGTGCGTCGATGGAAGCGCATGATCAGTCCTCCGGAATGGGCAGCCGGAATCCACCCGGAAGGCAGTCCGGCTGCAGTACACGTGTCGCGGATGAGGGCCGCAAAGCGGCCTCGGAGGTTGGCCGGCCGGGAGTCGAGGGCCCGGGCGCGTCGAAGTCAGGGCCCGTTCAACGGCGGGTCCCACCGGGAGTTCCGGCCGGACTGCGCCGTCTGCAGCGGGCTGCGCGGAGTGTCGATGGGACGGGACAGTCGCCGGAAGCGCCGGTGTTGGTGGGGGCTGCCGGCGGCGCGCAGGCCGGATGGTAAAAACAGAGGGAGCCCCCAAAAGGGGTCCCTCTGCTTGTCACTGGAACAATTGGCTTTCATCCCTTCGTTGCAGCTAAATGCTTGATAGTCAAAAGGTTGAGTGTTTCATTCTTGTGACAATTTTGACCCGTCAAACGCCGGTCAAATGGGTCCTATCCCGGTCTGATATTTGAAGGGTAACGAGCGAGGTGAGGATGCTGAGGATTCGATTCACGAAAGCGGCCCTGGAGGCCCTGCAGGGGGATGGTGCGAAGCGCACGTGGGTGTTCGACGATCAGGTGCCCGCGCTGGCCTGCATGGTGACCCCCGCGGGCGGGAAGTCCTTCTACGTGGTGAAGCACCGCAAAGGGCGCACACACCAGGTGCGCCTCGGCAGCGTGCAAGAATTGGCGGTGGATCGCGCCAGGCGCATGGCCATCGACATGGTGATGGAGATTCTAGCGGGCAGGGGGCCCGCGCCGGCGCGCCAAGTTGTGGAGGACGTGCCAGCCGAGCTCACGCTGATGGAGGCATTTGAGGAATACATGGCGCACGCGGCCACCCGGCGGCGAGACGTGACGCTGGCAGAGTACCGGCGTGCCTGGGACATGCACCTGAGCACGTTGCAGGGGCGCCCTGTGCGCGAGCTGCGGCGGAAGGACGTGGAGGCCCTGCATCAGCGAATTGGGAAGGACAACGGCCGTATCGCTGCCAACCGCCTGGTGGCCACGCTGAAGGCTGTCCTGCATCGCGCCATTGCCGTGCACGAACTGGGCATTCCCAACCCCGCTGCGCGCATCGAGTTCTTTGAAGAACAGGAGCGCACGCGACGGCTGGAAGCCCACGAGCTGCCGGCGTTCCTGAAGGCAATAGACGAGGATCCCAGCCGCGACCTGCGTGACTTCATCTTGCTCCTGCTCTTCACGGGAGTGCGCAAGACCAACCTGCTCGCCATGCGTTGGGAGCATGTATCACGCGAGAAGGCGCTCTGGACGATCCCAGGTGGGGAGTCGAAGACCCACCGCGAACTCCATGTGGTCCTATCCTCTCACGCCATGGCCATCCTGGAGCAGCGCGCGGCTGGGCATGCTGGGCCTTTCGTGTTCCCTGGACGCCAGAAGGGACACATGGCATCACCGCAGAACGGCTGGGACCGCATTTGCGTGCGGGCCGGCCTCACCGACCTTCACATGCACGACCTGCGCCGCAGCCTGGCTTCCTTTCAGATCGACACAGGCACGCCGCTGGAGGTGATCCAAAAGACGCTGGGTCATGAGTCCAAGGTGACTACGGAGATCTACGCCAGACTGGCGCTCGATCCCGTGCGGGCGAGTGTGGAGCGGGCGACGGAAGAGATGCTGCGGGCGAAGAAGGACTAAGGCCACCGCACAACTGGCGGTGCAGCCTGGCTCACTTCCAGATTGACGCCAGAACGCCGCTTGAGGCGGTTTAGAAGGAGCTGGGGCACGAGTCCAAGACGACCACTGAGATCTATGCCAGGATGGCACCGGAACCCCGTTCGGGCTAATCATGAGCAAACGATAGAGCATGTTCGAATTCCAAAGGAGTAGTAGCTTCCTTGGTCTGATGCATCATCCGAATTGCCGGACTGCAATCGGGGCAAGAATTCCGTTGCGTCCAATGTGTCTCTAATCTGATGCCCCGGTCCGTGCTCGGTTCGTACTTACATCCGAGGCAATGGCGGAATATGACAGAGCAAGTCTTGACAAGTCCCCCCTCTCAATCCGTCTCGATAGCGAACCCGCGTAGGTCGCATAAAGCCTATCTCGTTATACTGCGCGCAGCGTGCTTTTTCTCTGACGGGTCAAGGGGATGCGCCAGTCACATAAGATCCTGCGGGGTTTTATCTAGACTGTCTAATTCTTAGTTATGCCGAAGCAAATTGAAATGTGAGAACTGGAACATGTCTGATACGAAGTTTAGGGAACTTAAATTCAGATTACGGCTTTGGACGAACCGAATGCGATTTCAGATTTTGCGTAGTAAGAGAGGAATGCCGCTGAGACTATACCTTGATCTTAGGTATAGGAGATTTGTACGGTGGACTATTTGGATGTTGGCAATGACAGGTCTATTGTCATCGTTCATTTCTTTTCAATCAGTAGTTGTGGCGTTTGTCTTTGGTTTGGTATTGTTTATCCTTGGTAAGGTTTTTGAGTTTTTCGCCTTTGCGCATCCTGCCGCATTTCTCCACGCACTTCCTACATTTGATATTGATCCAGCAAAGTGGACGGGCATGGTGTTTGGATATGCTTGTCCACCTGACAAATCGATTCCTGATGTTCCACTTGTGGGAATGGCTATCTCCGATCATAGTTATGCGAGGCAGCTGTCAGAACTCTTATTAGTTTGGTCGGACCAAGAAAAAGACGACAAGGATGGTTGCATTGTGGTAAGAGTAATTATTCTCAATGAATCTGAGTATATGATCATCTGCAGACCTGGGATAAATAGAAAGAGAGCGAAAGATTTTTTTGACTTGCAGCGCCAGAATCTCAGCAAAGTGTCATTGATGGATATCGTTGTCGAACACCATGGAATGATTGTGTTTGGAAAGCGATGTGTGATCACAGCAAGCTCGTTCTTCCCCAAGTTTCGCGAAAAGTATAAAGATGGGACACCGGTTATATTTGGCTTCTTTGACGCGGACCGTCCAGAACTGGGCTTCATTGATGCTCTACCGCAGTTTAGGTTGTCTTCGTTTTCAATTGTCCGAAAAAATGAGCTGACAAGGCATGACCCGGAATATGATTTGCTGCCGCTTTGGGAAACTGGTGGAGTTTGGCAAGGCCCAGGTGAGCCGCCTACTCGGAAATCTTCGGCATAACATGTGCTTGCAGCCGACTTTGCGCCTGTCACGGCGCTTGCGAGAAGTGAGCGAAGAGGAAGACAAAGAAAGCTAAGGCAAGCGCCGCGCCAGGCGCGCCGCGGCTGAAGCCAACGTTATGTGCAGTTGAAGTTGTCATGCAAAGGAACATAAAATGACACCCGCAGAATTTGAGCAATCCGTTGATAAAGCTGTTGAGCGACTGCAGATATTCGGTCTTCCCTCAAAGTGCATATTCGGTGCTGTGTTCGGTGTGATTGATAATTTGTTTAACGGTAAGAGATTTAGTGAAAACATCGAGCCAAGAATCGATGCAGGCTGCGCACTGATTGGTCGACTCTCCTATATGGCACCACTGTTACTTACATGCGATAGTACGCAGATAGGTAGTAGCGCACTTGACACACAACAGGCTTACTTCTCCGTCGATTCAGATGGAGAACAGTTAAAGCTATTGCAAGCATATGGCCATTTCTGTGAGATAATGCCTGAAGTACATCGTGGATACTACAAGGTCATAGAATGCACTACAAACCGGTTGCGACTCGAACATAGCAGCCCTGAATTCAGGCACTCTGAATCGCTAGATATCATACTATCAGATTTAGCGTTGCCCTACCTTGTTCGTGTTCCTACAAACTACATGAATATGTTTGATAGGCAGGCAGAGCAATTACCAAAAGGAGACAGTGAGTTTCTAAACAAGACACTGGAAATTCTGTTTAATCATCACGCTACTCACACATTTGAAGTGCCAATATTATCATCCACAGGCTTTCTTTCGGGAGTTGGTGTATCCTATGAGGAATTTAAGCGTTTCCGTGCTGCATGGTTTGCATTCGCAGACTATTGTTTAGGAATGGCAGCAGCGATATCTCGATTAGGTGTAAACGACCCTAGCAGACAAGAGCAGTTGTTGCCTGAGCTATTCGAATGGCAGACCATAAACTTTAAAGAATATTTCTGCAAAGATCTAATTATAAAAATCTCCAATATCCATCCCGATTCATATGAGAAGATTCTCAGCTTGTACTCATTCTACACTAATAATGAGGAATCTGACATGCGGTTCGGAGATGGTTTTTTTCCGCCATTTATTCGGTACAAAGAATCTATCTGCTTCAATCCAAATACTCTTCAAATCATGCTTTCAGAAAGAAACATTCCCTATGTATTGAACAAAATTGATCGAAAAAGATTTGATGGTGAGATATCAGAATACATGGAACCCCAGTTGATAAGTATTGCTGTAAAGCTGTTGAAGGCAATTGGCAATTGGGTGATAGTTGAGAACAAAGCCTGGGCGGGGGGTGAATTCGATATTCTGGTATATGCCCAACATGAAAACGTTGTACTGCATATCCAAGCAAAATCGGCCATACCAGCACAAGGCGCAAGAATGATCAAGGCAAATGAAAGCCGCATCAAAGAAGGATTAAGGCAACTAAGAGTTTTCAGAGAAAAGCCTCAATCTTTTCAGGACTCGATCCTATCTAAGGCATTGGGCTTGAAAGTCTGCAACGCTTTAGTTTTAGATTCAGTACTTAGTCGTTCCAGTTTTGGAACTCATAACCTATGGTCAGAACTTGATAACACAATTCCATTGTCACCGACAATACTGTTGCACCTAGTGAGGAAGTACAAAGACTCAACACAACAAATTTTATTAACGGATATTAAGAATGAGATTGAGAGTTTCTTCGAGTTTATTTTGGATGATATGTGTCCGATATGGTCGGAAGCAATACTTGAAATTTCCGATAAGCAAGTTCTCTTTCCGCTGCTTGAGTTTGATGCAAACAATCTATCAAAACTGCGCGAAAGACTATGGAACTACTACGCAGTTTAATGGGAATCTAAATTGTAATAGCACATAACAACTGCATGAAGCTGATGCCTCGCCTTGTCGCGGCCTTTGCCCTGGCAGATGACGCCTGCGCGTCAGGCTTGACGAGCAAAGCCCGCGCCAAGCCGGTCACAGCTTATGCAGAACGTTATGCACAAGGAGCAGTAGTTGTCTAATCAAGAGATTGAAGAAACGACAGGCGATAGGCTGTCTCAGGCTAAGATCTACTTCGCATTTGTCAACGATCATGCCTCTTCACTTGATGACAAGGCGCGTACTCTTTTAACGATCGTATCATTACTAATCGGAACAGGGGTTCTGACTTTTTTCAAAGCGACTTTTGACAGTCAAGCAACCCTTAGCATTCGTCTAGCTTTTGTGGTGCTTGAATTGTCTCTATTGGCAACCTCAGCTGTTGCATTCTTCAAAATTCTGAACGTTTTGCGACTTCACGGATATAAGGGACCGCCTGATGCAAAAGGATTCCTGGAAAAGTTCAGAACAGAAGATGCCAAGACGACGAGGGAATCACTGGCGCATTATTATGCTGCTGCGGCGGCAGAAAATTCAGAGCAAGTAAACACGATGGCCTCATGTTTGAAGGAGGCTTTCATTTGGACAAAAGTCGCATTCGGGGTGTTTCTGTTGTCAATCGTTACGTTAACACTCGCAATGTCATTTGGTGGAGAGCCAAAAATGTCAAACCAGAATGAAGCTCCAAAAAATCCCGCAAGCGGGACAACATCAGGTCAAGGATCGCAACCAACTCAACCGGCATCATCAGCACCGCCTGAACCTAAGCCAGTTCCGGGAACTCGAATTGAAAAGAGCGATACACCTGGCAAGTAGAAGTACGTATGCATAACATGCCGTGCAGCCGACTATGCGCTTGTCACAGTGCTTACAGAACTTGACACAAAGAAACGTCGGTAAGACGAGGCAAGCGCCGCGCCAAGCGCGACGCGGCTGACGCCAGCCGTTAGGCATTTGGGGGAAAGATGATCAGAACAGCAGCGCAAGAAATCGAAAAAGTGGAAATGGGTAGACCGCACTTAGTCATTCTTGGCGCAGGGGCAAGTTACGCATCTACACCAACTGGCGATCGATTCGGAAAGCATCTCCCGCTGATGTCGAATTTGATTGAAATCCTTGAACTTGATGACATCGTTTCGAAATCTGGAATTGACTGTAGCAAGGGCAATTTTGAAACATTCTATTCGGAGCTTTACTTGCGAAAGGATATGGAATCGCAACGGAGAGAGCTCGAAGAGCGCATTCATCGCTACTTTAGCAGTTTGGAGTTACCGGAAGAACCCACTATCTACGACCATCTTGTTCTCAGTCTGCGCGAGAAAGACTATGTAGCGACATTCAATTGGGATCCTTTCCTGGTTCAGGCAATAAAGCGAAATGGCCGACGCTTCCCAATGCCCCGTCCACTTTTTCTCCATGGAAATGTAGCTGTCGGCTATTGTCGTCATGGGCATTCAATGGGTGACATTGGAAGTTGTTGCTCTAAATGTGGCGAGAGCTTTGTTCCGACAAGGATTCTGTACCCTGTTGCAGAGAAGAACTATCAAAACACTGAATTCATAGATCGGCAGTGGAGGGCAATCCAGGCAATTCTAAATGATACATTTATGGTCACAGTTTTTGGCTATGGTGCCCCAGCCACAGATGCGAGTGCGGTTGAATTGCTGAAAACTGCCTGGGGTGGCGGCGACACTCGGGTTATGGAAGAGATTGAGATCATCGATATTCGCGATGATAATGAGTTAGAAGATCTTTGGTCACCGTTCATACATTCACATCATTACCGAGTGCACAGCTCCTTCTACGATTCGTGGATCTCAAAACATCCCCGCAGAACGGGCGAGGCCTATATCGATCAGTTCATCGATGCGATGTTCATCGAAGACAATCCTATTCCACGTGGTTTGAGTTTTACCGGACTCTGGGATTGGTTTCAACCTTTGTCAGATGTAGAATTTGAGGCAAATGTCTGACAAGAACTTGCAATTGCCCCGCCCAGCGTCACGCCGCTTGCGTTGGACGCGACGCTAATCTTGGACGGAAATGTTCGCAAGCGGCGCGCCTCTGGGTGGGCAATTGAAGTCAACGTTAGGTTCACAAGGAACTGAAGTGACGTAAATGAAGATATTCCCTGATCCACCGCGCTTTGCTGATGAAGTCATCAGGTCATGTAAGCGAACGAATGATTATAGACCTATAATATTCGAGTGGTATCAACACGTAATGATGCTTGCTAATGAGGTTTCCCTAATAAGCTTTGAATCACCTTCGGTTAGACAATTGAATAGATTGCAACATATTGTTCTAGCTGGACTTCTATTTAGATGCAGTAGACTCATGAACTCGGTAGCATTAATTTCACGGAATGGCGAGTTTGGTGAAACTACAGCTATTCTGGATCGATGTATATTTGAATCTTCAATAAAAGTTGTTTGGTTATGTCGAAGCGGGACTTATGACAAGTTTGTGCGATTCATGGCCAATGGTCTGAAAGCCGATGTTTGTTTGAAGAATGAAATCGAAAAGGAGATCAAATCGCGAGGAGGAGCAGTACTGGAGATCGAAAATCGAATGCTGAAGTCAATTGAGAATTTCTTAGAGATTTCAAATCTTAGTGAAGAGGATGTAAGAGATTGTAAATGTCTTCCTCGTTTTGATATCATGATGCGTGAAATTGGGGAAAGTGATCTTGGTTATATAGTAGGACAGAAGATTAACTCACACTTTGTTCACGGAACATGGTCTGGAATGCTACATCATTGTCTGAAGGTTGGTGATGATGGACTGTTGCATGTGGGAAGAAGTAGATGTCAAACGCACTTCAGTCAGTATTTAGGTACGGCGCTACAGGTTGTCGTTGCGGTATATGCTTATTGTGAATGGATGTTTGATCAGTCAACTGCAAAAGTTTTCAAGGATGCTCTTCAGTTTGTTTATGATGAAGTGCTCAAGGTGGAACAGTCTGCAATGGGACGAGATTTTGACGAGGTGAATGGAACCTAACAACAGCTTGCAGCCGACTTTGCGCCTGTCACGGCGCTTGCAGGCTGGATTTGAAGAAACGTCGGTAGGAAAAAGCAAGCGACGCGCCAGACGCGTCGCGGCTGAAGCCGCGGAGCCAAAGTCCTCGCCAAATTCTTCTTCAGTGCTGACGAATGGAATCGCGGCGTTCGACTCAGCACGGTCGCCTAACCACTTGATCCCATTGAAAATTGACGTCGCTAAGGCGGCAAACCCACTGCTGGAGCGGGCTGAAGGCCAAACAGAGAACAGTTTGCCGAAGACTTGCCTCGGATCCCCAAGCCCCGCAATGGGGCACTCAACCCATGTACCAGACCCGCTTATCTTGGCTCCCGTGTCTCACGTTGCACGGTTACCTCGGAGTGGATCATGTCCCGGCTTACATACATCGCGGCCCTCACCATCGCCCGTCCCATTCACCACTGCGCCCTCTCCCGTTCCATTCTGCTGACCCTCAAGTAGCCCGGAGCGACAGTCCAGGCCTGGTTGATCACCAGGTCTAACGCGGACCGTTCGGCCCGGGCATTCCTGTGCTCATCCCATTTCCGTGTGACACACGGATCGGGTGATCTCTGCCTACAGGTCGCCAGGGCGAACTCTGCCCAGTTCATCACCTGTCGGCTCCGGCGCGCACCCAGCGCCCGGGCCTTGATCCCGCTCTCCGGCGAAGCCGCGCCGGCGCTGACGCAGCGCTGGAGCGGCCATGCTACCCACCAAACGCACCGATGCCCTCACCCCCCAGTCCGTCGCGGACTACTTGACCCTGGCCGCGGAAAATGCCGCGCTGCCGGCGACGCTGGAGGCGTTCCTGGCCCTCCTCGGCCCGGAGGGAAAGGACAAGAATGAAGAACGCAAGGCGGCCCTGGCGACGGTCCTCCAGAAGTTGCAGACAGGGCATCCGGCGCGTGCCAGCATCCAGCTCTGGCTGCTGGTCGCCTATGCCCCCCTGCTCCGAGGGCTTGCCGGCCGCTATTCGCGAAATGGCAACGAGCAGGCGGATGTCGAGAGCACTGTCGTGGTCGCATTCCTGGAGACCATCCAAGGCACCCCTGAAGCGCGGCTGAAGGATGCCTTTCTGCAGAAGCGGGTCTTGGACGACACCAAGGACCGGGTCCGAGTTCACCTGGGTCTGCGAGACTACCAGCAAGACAACCGCATCGAGCTCGTGGCGGACGACGCAGTGCAGGAGGACCGCGCACCGGACGAGCGGGTGGATGGATACGAGTCGCTGCTGGCCCAGATCAATGAGCTGCCCATCGCCGCCAGCGACCGCGACCTCTTGGTGGGGATCTATGTCTACGGCTACAGCATGGCCGAGCTGGCCGAGAGGTGGCACATCCCCCACGACACCGTCAAGAAGCGCTACCAGCGGCTGCTGCGGCGCCTGAAGGAAAAACTCTGACCCCTGTCCCCTTTGGCCTGATTTCCCGCCCTCTTCTAAGGAAACGACCAAGGAGACCCGGATGACCCAGACCGCCACCCTGCCCACCACCGCAGACGCCGAAGAGGTCGCCAGCCGCGTCAAGGGAGCTTTCCTCATCCTGACGCTGGAGTTCGGCGGCATCGCTGCGGAGCACAACCTCGACACCATCGTGACGGAGCGCGTGTCCGCCTCCATCGAGACGGCCCTCCGTGCCTGTCTGGAGCCCCTGGAAAGCCTGCGCACCAAGCCCGTGCTCGGGGCAACCCTCAACCTCAGACCCTACCCAGCCATAGCCCGCCTTCTGGGCGTCATCCGTGACACGCAGTAATCCACATCAATCTGGAGGTCCCACCATGGGCCGATTCGACGACATGAACAAGCGCCACGAGCAGCACACCCTGGAGAGTGGCCGCTTCCTCAAATTCGACGACGGAGACAAGCACCTGCTGGTCTTCCTGGGCTTCCCCCACATCCGCGAGGTGTACTGGGACGGCACCAACTACCACGACTGGAAAGACGGCTGCGGCAAGGAGAAAAGCCTGAAGACCTCGATGAACGTGGCCATCATCGAGCTGGTTGGCGGCAGATACATCTTCAAGGCCCTCAAGGTCCTGGAGAACTCCAAGACGTTCTTCAAGCAGGTCAACAAGATGGATGTCAAGTACGGCGTCGACAACGAGATCTTCGAAGTTGAGCGCACGGGCCAGAAGGCCAAGGACACCACCTACACGATCCTTCCTGAGGCCCCCATCAGTCCCGAGCTGCGCGCCCAGCTGGACGCTCTGGAACTCAACGACCTCACCAAGGATCGCGACGACGACGACCAGAAGGGCGGCAGTGGCGGCAGCACCACCAAGCAGCCCGATCCCCCGGCCATCATCACCCAGGACGAGGGAAACGCCATCATCGAGCGGCTCAAGGCCCTCAAGGCCGCGCTGGGCGACGCCCAGGGCGCGCAGATGATGGCCGATTTCCTGGCCAAGTTCGGCATCAAGCAGATCCGCCAGCTCCCAGCGGCCAGGCTCAAGGAAGCCCAGCAGTGGATCGCGGGAGAGGAGGAGAACCTGCGTCACGCCAAGAATGATGGCGGCGTGGGTGCGGCCGAGGCCGACCCCTTCTCCTGATCCCGTTCCCCAGGGCCCGGTCGACTTCCTCACGTGCTTGTCGACCGGGCCTCACTTCCACCCCAGCAGAGAGCCAATCATGCACCTTTCGGATTCCACTCCCTGGCCGGTGCTGCCAGAGGACCTGCTCACCCTGCCCGGCGACCCGGAGATGCAGGAGCCCATTGTCACGGCTGAAGAGGTCTTCGGCCCTGGTGGCCTTCTGTCTCAGCGGCTGCCCGACTACCAACCCAGGGCCAGTCAACTCATCATGGCCCAGGAAGTGGAGCAGGCCCTAACGGATGGCCGGAGTCTGATGGTTGAAGCGCCGACAGGCACGGGAAAGAGCCTCGCCTATTCCGTGCCGGCCATCCAGCACGCCCTAATCACTGGGCAGCGGGTGCTCATCGCTACGGCCAACATCGCCCTGCAGGAGCAGCTCACCCAGAAAGACCTGCCCTTCCTGCAGCGAGTGCTGCCCGGCCCCTTTCGATTCGCGCTCCTCAAGGGCCGAGGGAACTTTTTATGCAGCAGCCTCCTCCTGGAACAGCGGAGCATGCTCTTCGCTGGAGTCTCCGGCGAAGACCAGGACGAGTTCGACCGCGTTCTCGACTGGACGAATCGGACCAGCACGGGCGATGCAGGCGAGCTTCCCTTCAGAGTTAAGCCCCGGGTATGGCGCCACTTCGCCGTCGGTGATACAAGCGAGTGTGCCGGCTGCACGCTGAAGTGCTACCACAAGGCCGCCATGGTCGAGGCCGAGGATGCCCAGGTGGTGGTCTGCAACTACCACCTGCTCTTTGCCCACCTGAAGGTCCAGGCGGCCACGTGCGGCATGGCCGGCGTGCTGCCGACCTTTGACGCCCTCATCTGCGACGAGGCCCACGAGGTCCCGGACATCGGCAGCGACTTTGCCGGTGAAGAGATCGGCCGCTGGAGCTTCCGTGGTTTCAAACGCCACCTCTCACGCGGTGGGTTCGAGGCACTAGACCGCGCCGCCGATGGCCTGTCCAAGGCCATCAAACTGATGGCGTTCCGGCACGCTGCGGCTGGATCGAACCGCATCAAGCTCCCCGGTCTCATCGACGAGGAACCCATTCTGGAGGCCCTACGCCACGCCTGGCTGGAGCTGCGCGCCCTGCAGGCCCAGTACGAGGCGGAAACCAAAGAGCACGCCCAACTGGAACGCCAGAAGGAGCAGTGTCGCCAGCTGGCCCAGCTGGTCCATCGCCTGATCTGGCAGGAGTTCTCGGATTGGGTCTACTGGGTGGAGCGCCAGGAATCTCACATTGGCGAGAGCTGGAAGCTCAAGGGCAAGCCGGTTTCCATCGCACCCTTCCTGCAACAGGCTCTCTTGCCCTGGGTTCCGTTGATCGCCACCAGCGCGACGCTGACCACCACCCATGAGGACTTCACCTTCATCCGCGAGCGCATCGGCCTGGACGCTGCAACGCGTCAGGTCGTCTTGCCCAGCCCCTTTGACTTCAGCAGCGCGGCCCTCCTGGTGGTGCCTGAAGGGCTTCCTGAGCCCAACGATCCTGCCCACCGCGACCGCGTGCAGGGTGAGCTCCACGAAGCCGTGCAGCAGAGCGGTGGCCGGGCCCTCCTGCTCTTCACGTCCAGCCAAGCGCTGAAGGCTGCTCACAGCCTGCTGGCCCCGGAGTTCGAACGCATGAACTACGCCTGCCACTGCCAAGGCGATGCCCCCTCCACTAAGCTCATCACCCGCTTCAAGGAGGACGTGTCCAGTGTCCTCTTTGCCACGCGGACTTTCTTCCAGGGCGTGGACGTACCCGGGGAGAGCCTGTCCCTCGTGGCCCTGGACCGCTTGCCCTTCCCCTCGCCAGCGGACCCGGTGATGGACTACATCGCCGAGCACGACCCCAAGGGCTGGTTCTTCAAGCACAGCCTGCCCATCGCCCTGATCACCTGGAAGCAAATCTTCGGTCGCCTGATCCGCCGGCACGACGACCGCGGCGTGGTGCTGCTGCTGGATGGCCGGGTGGGCACGAAGAAGTACGGCAAACAGTTCTTGAAAGCCATCCCGGGCGGCATGTTGAGCCGCGAGGTGGCGGCCATTGGGTCCTTCCTGGCCGACCCGGAGGACCCTTTCGCATGAGCGCGCCCATCCTGGTGGACAGCCTGATTCGGATCCCACTGCGAGACCTTTCCCCACGCGAGCGGGAGATCCTGGAGAGGGCCCTGTCCTACCCCAACCCCGCCTACCAACAGGCCAAGGCCCGGGGAGTGCAAACCCCGCGCGAGAAGGTGGACGGCGTCTGGCGCGAGATCCCCAAGCGCCTGGACGGCTTCCTGCTGGACGGGCAGGGCCGCTGGTGCATGCCCCGTGGTGCAGTAGCACTCCTGCGCAAGCACCTTCCAGCCTGGCCGGGCACAGAGGATCGGCGCAGCCGAGCACCCTTGGCGCCCAGCACACTGCCCGCCATGCGTATCGAACTACGCCCCTACCAGCTGGCCGCCAAGGAAGCCATGGTCACCCGAACCCAGGGCGTGGTGGTGATCCCCGCCGGCGGCGGAAAGACCGTCACGGCCCTGGCCGCCTTGGTGGAGATCGGGCAGCGCACGCTGGTTCTGGTCCACACACTAGACCTGAAGGAGCAGTGGGAAGAGGAGCTGGAGGAGCACCTGGGCGTGGCGCCCGGGAAGATCGCGCCGGTGCAAGTGGCCACGGTGCAGACCCTGGCCAAGATGCATGCGGACGCTCTGACCCGGTACCTGACCGGTTTCGGCTGCCTGATTCTTGACGAAGGCCACCACGCCCCGGCCAGCACATTCGACCGCGTGGTGGCGTCCTGCCCGGCTACCTGGCGCCTGGCACTGACGGCCACTCCCGACCGGGAAGACGGCCTGACACCCAAGCTCCTGCACACCTTCGGCCCCATCCTGCACGAGACCCGCCAAGAGGACCTGCTGGCCGCCGGCTACCTGGTGCCAGCCGTCATCCACGAGGTCCACACGAGCTTCACCTTCCCCTACCAGGGCGCCGAGGACTACCAGGCCTTGGCCGAAGCATTGGCCCGGGACGAGGAGCGCAGGCGGCTGGTGCTGGACACGCTGGAGGCCCTCTACCAGGACGAGGAGCGCGTGATTCTGGTGCTATCCACCCGCGTGGAGGACCACCTGGTCCCGCTCTTCGAAGCGGCCAAGGCCCGAGGCATCCAGGGCGAGCTCCTGGCCGGGAAGGTGAAGAAGGACGCCCGGCGGCTCATCCGGCGTGCTGTGCGTGAAGGCCATGTGCGCGTGCTCTTCGCCTCGACTGTCGCAGACGAGGGCCTCAACATTCCCGAGCTGAACACCCTGCTCCTGACCTTCCCCGCCAAGGCCGAAGGCCGAGTTGAGCAGCGCGTGGGCCGGGTGATGCGCGCGTCGCCAGGCAAGACCAAGGGCGATGTCTACGACTTCATCGACAGCGCCGTGACCCATGTGGCCACGGACGCCAAGCCCTTCCTGCGCCAGTATGCCAAGCGTCGGGCCGCCTACAAGAAGCTCCGGGCCAGCATCGTGAGGGCCGCTCCTGCGGCCCAGGCCGCCAACAGCGCCCTTGATGCCGGGCTGCTGCATCCCGTGCTCGCCCCGGCGATCCTGAAGCCCCACGCGGGCCGACGGCTGGTGGTGGGCATGGATCCTTCCTTCACCCACTTCGCTCTGGTAGCCGTGGACGTCGACCTCTGGTGGCCCGTGGCCATGACCACGCTCACCACCGCGCCCAGCGACAAGAAGCTGGGCATCCGCAAGGCCGACGATGACGGGCGTCGGTTGGAGATCCTGGCACTGGGCATCCGCGACTTCCTGGCCCGATTCCGCCCGGACCTACTCTGCTGCGAAACCCCGTCCTCCGGCGCCCAAAGCGCCGCGGCCTTGAAGGGCCTGGCCTATGCCAAGGCCCTCCTGGTGACGGCCAAGGTCTACCACGAAACGCCCACCATCTGGCTCCTGCCCGGGGACATCAAAGAGCGGGTGGGCGGCGGCCTCATTGCCACCAAGCAGCGAGTGGCCCAGTCCGCCCAGGCCTGCCGCGCCAGGGACGGCAGGCCGTGGTCGGAGGCCGGCTGGGACGCCACCAAGGACAAGAGCGAGCACCAGTTCGACGCCGCGGCGGCCATCCTGGCCAGCGTGAACGAGGACCTGTTCCAGGCCGTGATTCGATAGGGAGACTGTCCGTGGGGTATCTGGATCTGGTGGAGCGCATCAAGCGCGAGTTGACGATGGACGAGCTGGTCCCGCACCACACGGGACGGAAGCCCATCCGCTGCCCGCTCCCCGGCCACGAGGACAAGGACGGGTCCTTCCTGGTCTACCAGGAGACCAACTCCTGGTGGTGTCCCAGCCATCCCCACACACGCTGCGGTGGCAGCCCCATCGACTACATCATGCTGGAGCAGCACCTCGACTTCAAGGGTGCCGTTAGGCATGCCGCCGCCCTCAAAGGCTGGGACCTTGCGCCGCCGTCCGAAGAGGATCGCATCGCAGAAGAGGCCCGCCACAAGCGTGAGGAGACACTCAGCGCCCTGGTGCGCTATGCCCATGGACAGCTCCTCGCCGACACGGATGTGGCCAAGGAGGCGCGCGAGTATCTGGCAGCCCGAGGCTTCCACGAGAAGCTGCTGGAATACCACCAGGTGGGTCTGCTGAGCTTGGAGAAGCTCTACCAGGTGCGTGGCACCCACCCCCTCCTGGCGGACTTCAACCAGGCGGATTTCGAAGAGGCCGGTTTGCGAGGGGCGACGGGCAGCCTCCTCTTCCGGGACACGCGCATCGCCTTCCCCTTGCTGATCCGCCAGCGCGCTGTGGGCATGACCTTTCGCGCCATTCCGGGCTCCAGCGACAAGCGGAAGTTCGTCCACCTGGCCGGCCAGCCGGCCGGCTTGTGGAACCAGGACGCGCTGTTCAACAAGGACCGAGAGGTGACCGTCGGCGAGGGCGTCCCGGATGCCGCCACGCTGGCCGGGTGGGAGATCCCAGCGGTGGGCAACCTGGGCCTGGAGGTGGCCAAGAACGCCCACCTCTTTGCCCACCTACGCGTGGTCACTCTCGTCTGGGACAACGACAAGGCCGGGCGCAGCCGGGTGGTGAACGCGGGCCGGGCCATCCAGGCCGCCCTGCGCGACGGGGAGGTGCGGATCCTCCACATGCCTGGCGAGAAGGACATCAACGACTGGGCGCGAGCCGGGGGAACCAAGGAGGAGTTCCTGACCCTTCTGTGTGGGGCCCCGGATCTCTTGACCTACCAGGTGCAGCTGCTGCCAGACGTGAAGGCCGGCGAGCGCATGACGCGCGATGCACAGGCCGCGCTGCATGAGCTCCTGGCCGACGTCAAGGGGCTAGACGAGAACTTACAGGACGTCTACCTGAAGAGGATTGCAGCCCGGGTCGATTCCAAGCCGCTGACCCTGAAAGGCATGATCCGGGCACAGGGAAAGAAGACAGCCGGGTCTGGAGCCGACGTGGGTGACTCGACAACACCCACGCTGGTGGCCTCTCAGGCCCCTGCCCTGGGGGCCGTATTCAAGGACGAAATCCCCTACCGGGCAGCCCTTGGGTTCCAGTTCAACGAGGCCCCCACCGCCAACATCGGCGTCTGGCTCAGGCCGAAGGATGACGAGCCTCTCGCCCCTTTCCTCATCGAGTCAGTGATCCAGGACGGGAAACCGTCCATCTCCTTGGTCCCCTATGCGGCACGCAGCAGGAAGGCCAAGGGCAAGATCAGCTTCCCCAATGAAGACCTACCCCGCTGGACAAAGGGCGATGCGCCCTACAGCATGGAGAGCTTGCTGACCGCCCCCGAGGCCAACACGCCGAATGCCGCCCACGTCTTCACGAGGATGCGTAGCCTGATCAAGCGATTCATCTGGTACCCCGCCGACCACGAATACGACGTCGTGACCATCTGGATCATGATGACCTACTTCTTCCCCGTCTTTGGTCGCGTGGGCTATCTGCACTTCAACGGCGGGTCGGGATCAGGCAAGAGCCTCAGCCTTCGCTTCATCGAGGCCCTGGCCTTCAACGCACTCAAGACCGCCAACATCAGCGACGCAGCCCTCTACCGCATTGTCGACGGATCCCGCTCCACCCTCCTGATGGACGAGGCCGAGCGTCTGAGCTTTCCCAAGGCCGGCACGCTGGAGGCCATCATCCGCTCCCTCTTTCTGGACTCCTATGCCGAGGGGGCGGTGGTCTATCGGATGAACATGGAGACCGAGCGCCCCGAGCCTTTTGATGCTTTCGGCCCCAAATGCATGGGCAGCATCAACAAGATCGACCCTGTGTTGAACAACCGTTGCATCACCATCCACTGCCTGCGAAAGGAAAAGGGCGTCCACCTCGCCCACCATGCCCAGATGGCTGAGGAGTTTTCACGTCTAGCTTCGCAGCTCCGGGACATGATGCACTGCATGGTGCTGACCCGGTTCCACGATGTCAGGCGAATCTTCACGGTTGACTTGATGGGGGCCTACACCGAGATCGAGAACCGCGAGTACGAGATCTGGATTTCCCTGATCGCCATGGCCCGCCTGGTGGACCAGGACGCGGAGTGGGATGAGACGCAGTCCCTGACGGACATCATCCTGAAAGCCCAGCACAGCAAAGAAGTCGAGCGGGAGGAGGAGGCCCGCAGAGAAAGCGTCGACATCCTCATCCTGCAGACGCTGCTGAACATCATCACCGGCGATGACCAGGACACGTACGAGGTGCGCGGCGACGCCTGGAAGTACGTAAGCCACAAGCTCGCCGAGGGCATTCATTCCGAGCTCAACCAGGATGGCACGTGGCCCTTTGAGAAGCCGCTCACAAGCAACCGCCTGACCAACCTGCTGAAAACCCAGCACGTCATCGAGGAGGCCGATGTCAGCCGGCCCTTCATAGGCGGCAAGCGCGTGCGAGCCCTCAAGATCCGCCACGATAACCTTCGCAAGGCGCTGCAGCGCATGCACGGCCTGAGCGCTGAAGACGAGGCTGCGCTTCCTACCGCCACCGAAGACCAAGCAACCCCGCCCCACCCCATGCCAACCCAAACCAAGCAGGACGACCTGCCCTTTTGAGAGGATCCATCATGGCTGAGAAGAAACCCCACCAGCTCGCCGACAGCTACCGGCTCATCGGGCTGTCAGCCGAGAACTTCCTGCGGCTGAAGGCTGTGCGCATCGCCTTCGACCCGAAGGCCAACGCGGCCGAGCTCTCCGGCGAGAACGGCCAGGGCAAGTCCAGTGTCATCAAAGCCATCTGGACGGCGCTGGGTGGCGCCAAGGTGCTGGAGGACGAGCGCGTGCCGGTCCATGAGGATGCGGACAAGGCCAGCATCACCCTGGACCTGGCGCCGGCCGATGATGCCCGTGCCGGCAGCCCGCGGCGGATCCGCATTACGCGGACTATCAGCGCCGACGGTGGCTGGGGCCTCAAGATCTGGACCCCGGACAAGGGCAGCTTTCCCAGCCCCCAAGCCATCCTGGACACCTTCTTCCACACCCTGTGCTTCGACCCCAGCGAGTTCGTGCGCATGGACCAGAAGAAGCGCAACAAGGTCATGATCGACCTGGCCGGCGTGGGCGACCGCATCACCCCGCTGAAGGTGAAGCGGCAGGGCATCTACGACGAGCGCACGGGGATCAACCGCGACCTGAAGAACGCCCAGGCGCGCCTGGACGAGATGGAGCCACCGGATCTGGACGTCCCCGCCGAGGTCAGCCTGACCGAGCTGAATCGCCAGATCGATGAAGCCCGTCGGAAGGAGGAAGCCAATGAGCATGTGCGACGCGAGCTGCAGGGCCTCTACGACGCGCACGCCGAGGCCAAGCAGCTGGTGGCCGACCTGGAGGCCCGGCTTACCACAGCGCGCGACCGGGTGGAGGAGTTGGTGGCGCTGGGCCAGGAGAAGAAGAAGTCCGTGCTGGCGCTGGTGGACCCAGGCCTGCAGGCCCTGCGCGACAAACTGCAGACGGCCGAGACCGACAACGAGCAGGCCCGCACCGCACGCAAGTACGCCGAGGAGACGACCGAAGTCGAGCGCCTGCAGGGCAGGAGCGAAGAGCTCACGAGCCGGATCGACGCCGTGAATGACGAGATCGCCCAGGTGCTGCTTTCGGCCACGTTCCCCATCCCCGACCTGGCCATCACCGAAGAGGGCGACGTGGTGTACCGCGGGAAGCTATTTGAGCAGGCGTCCGACGCCGAGCGCCTGGAGGTGTCCCTGGCCATGGGCGCGGCCATGAACCCGCGTCTGCGCTTCCTGGCCCTGCGCGAGGCATCTATGATGACCGAACGGACGCGGGACCGCGTGAAGGCCTGGGCGGCCGAGCACGACGTCCTGGTCCTCTTTGAGCTGGCCACCAGCCAGCACATCGGGATCCACATCGAGGATGGCGAGGTGGCGGGCCAGGCTGCAGAAGGCGAGCAGCAGGAGGAAAGCCATGCGGCCTGATGGCCTTCGAAGCCAGCCGGTCACCGGCGGCACCCTCTACCACGAAACCCCTGCGGCCTGGGAGATCCTGGCCATCCTGGGCCGGAAGCTGCTGCCCATGGAAAAGCTGCTGGAGCTGCTGGCAGGCTTCCATTCGAGCGATCTGCACGCGGCCTATTGGCTGACACGCCGACGCGCCGAACTGGTGCGCCGGGACCTTTTAGTGGACGGTGAGGACGCCGGTCGGGGCGCCCGCATCCGGGCCCGAAACATCCTGGCCAGGGCGAGCCGCCAGAGCATGTTGGTCGAGCAGACCATGCTGCTTGAAGAGGATCTGCGCGCCGTGCGAGAGGAGATTCGGGGCAGCCCGCCGGCAAATATCGGGACCCACCTTCGGTCCAGCCTCCAGGTCTTGGTCCTGGCAGGATCCGCGCAGCCGCTGTCCGTGCGGCTGCGCCGGCTCTTAGCCATGCACCCGGATCGGCTTGAGGCCGCACGCCTTCGCATGCTGACCCTGCCGGACAATGCATGGCTTCGAAAGGGCTGGCCCAGCAGGCTGGAGCGCCCCCACATGCGCAGGGTGCTGGAGCTGGCCTCGCAACTCCAGCGTGAGCTGTTTGCCAACCGGGAGACGTGAGTGGCGTCGGCCAAGAAGAAACGTGGACCCGGAACACCCCCCCGGGAAGAGCGGAACCTGGACCCCCACTGGACGAACTGGGAGGTACTGGCCGCCTTTGGCGAGGATGAGCGTGGTGACACCTACCTCGACGCCGTCAAGCGTTTCTGCTGTCTGCCCAGCGAGGAGGACGTCTGGCTGGACGAATTGGTGCGTGCTGCCCATCGAGCCCACGACCGTGCCGGCTCCTGCCAGACGGGCCGCATGGCGGCGTGGCGCGTTTTCCGCCGGGCCGGCATGATCCTGCTGCATGACTTCATGGAAGACCTGCAGGTTGAGACCGGGAGGCTTAAGCCCCGGGCCGCGTTTTACTGGCCAGCCAAAGCCATGACCGTGGTTATCACCACGAACTGGCGGGTGGACACCGATGTGAAGTAGCCCCCAGGTTCCTGCCTTTTTCTTCCACCCCTGTCCCCTTTGGCCTGATTTCCCGCCCCCTTCTAAGGAAACGACCAAGGAGGCGGCAGCCATGCCCAATCATTCCAAACGCCACCCGCGCTTCTACCTCGCCCACCTCCTCCGGGCCACCACCCTGGGCATCGTAGAACTCAGCAACCAGGCCGCATTCCAGAAGGCCCCTTGCGTCGAGGACGCAATCGCATGAGCCGCGCATTGACGCCCGTACAGCCGCAATCGGTGGACGAGATAGTGGTTGAAATCCACAGACAGCTCGGCTACTCGGTCAGGCCACCCGCGCTCTTGACAGCCAGCGAAGTGGGCAGCGTCCTGCGCATCAAGGAGGCGACCCTACGCAACTGGCGATCTGCCCAGCGACCAGGTCTGCCGTTCACACGCATTGGGAACTCGCCCATGTATCGCCCCCGCGACGTCGCTGCCTTCATCCTGTCCTGCACCGAAGGAGCCTCCCAATGAACACCGCCCTGTTTGCCGTGACTGCTGCTTGCGCCGCAGTTGCCTGGTACGGGCACCGCACCCGCATCGCCCGTGCCCTGTGCGAGGACCGCACACTATGGCGCGCCAACCTGACCCGCGGGCTGGCGGAGGCATCTCAGGCCATCGCCCAGACATCGGAGGCCGCGGCCGCCGCTCTCAAGCTGGTGGCCGAGGCAATTCAAGGCACCGGGGAGATGGGCGTCCTGGAGTCCAGCGTCCTGGCCGAGCGCGTGGCCGAAGGGGCCAGCCTGGACACGCGGGCGGCCCAGGCCCCCAGTGTCGCGCGGGCCTTGGTGATGCTGCAGGAGATCGCCGCAGCGCGCGAGCTCATCCGCATGATGGAGCCCACCGGCGCCCGGGACACCACCCTGCAGGACGACGCCATCCAGCACCTGGACGCCGCCACGGCGGCCTTCCTGTGCACGCCCAGGACCAACTGACCACATCCCAATTCCAATCGGAGGATCCATGCGCCGAGGCAAGAATGACATCGAGGGCCAGGTGGTTCCACTGAATCAGGTGACCACCCCTACCACGGGCAAGGACCGCAAGGGCGGTCCCACCGACATCGATTGCAGGGCCTATGACCGGCTGATCCACGAGGTGCAGCATCTGGAGGAGCTCACAGGCTGCGCCGGCTGGGGCCGCTTCTTCGGTGGGCTCTTGCGCGAGGCCGACGAGGCTCGCACCCAGCTGGAGTTCGCCGAGAAGCCCCGCGACGTAATCAAGCTGCAGGCCACCATCGCCCTGGTGAAAAGCCAGCTCAAGAAGCTGCACCAGCCGGTGGAGGACTTAAGCGCCATGCGCACCAAGTGGCCACTGTTCACGGGCGAGATGCCCTGGCGCGCGGACTTCGATGAGCCCACCGGTCGCGTGACGCTGAACTGGGCTGGGCAGGGCCCCGCGCCAGAGAGTTATCACCCCATCACAGATCCCGAGGACGGTGAGGACGCGCCCGCAGGGGACCAGCCCGCGGAGCCGGCCGCCCTACCCAGTCGGCCCTGCCTCGACGAGGACGACCCGGACGAGGAAGAGGACCTGGACACCACCGGCCCCGGTCCCGAGCCAGACGACCCCTTCGGGAACTGACCCATGACCACCCAGGACATCGTCACCCAGCTGCGCACCCTCCATGGCTACACCGACCTCGACGCCAAGCGCGCCGTGCGTGACACGCTGGACGTGCTGCGCCACATGCTGGACGAGCTGGACGCGGGCGAGGGCTTGACGCTTCCCGGGATTGGCCGCTGGCTGTGCCGGGTGAAGGCCAGGCCCCATGGCGCGCATGGACTGGAGATCGTCTGGAACAACAGCCGGCAGATCAGCGAGGGGATGGCAGCGCGCACCCTGCCCGCGGATGACCCCAGGGTGGTCAAGGCGCTGAAGAAGAAGAATGGGCCCTGGCGCCCGTGGGGCCAGGACTGGAGCCCGGGAGAATGAGCATGCACCGGCACCCAGCGCCCCTCAGCCCCACCGCCGCCGAGCACCTGGCCCTGATCGCCGACGCCCTGCACGTCCCACGCGACACGCCTGGGCATGAATTGGTCCAGCTGGTTTCCGTGCGCTGCAGGCCCATGGACAGGCAGCACCTGGACCGGCTGGTCACGGGAAGCCTCAAGAGCGCCATTCACGCCCATGGCCCAATCACCCACGAAGGCATCTGCAGCACGGCCAGACGCATGTCCGGCCAGATCCACGCAGTCCTTTGCGCCCAACACATGGGCCTGGACGACCCCGGGCAGGAGCTGCCAAGCGGGCCCGCAGCCATGCCGAACCCCCCAGAGGATGCGCCGCCCTACAGCCCGACTTGGTTGTCGGCAACGGCCAGCTCCATCAACACGCCACCCCACAACGAGAGGACCACACCATGAGTGTTGAGCCCGTTTCCCAGGAGATGGCCACCCAGGCCGCCGGCGCCTGGCTGGCGCGCTTGCCCGAATCTCAAGCCGCCGGTCGGGCAGGCGTCACCGTCTTGGAGACGATGGATCTGGACGACGACCACCCAGGCTTCCACGTCGTTTCCAGCGGCATCACCACCGTCCTTGTCGCTGGCGACCTGCAGGCCCAACCGATCCTGGGCTGGGCGGATCATGGCGACCTGCAGGGCCTGGGCGAAGACATCCCGGAAGGCCTGCGCGAGCTTCTCGCCGCCTGGGGCCAGCAGATCCTCATCACCCGGCAGGCACCGCCGGAGCGCGCTGGCGGAGACAACCCCAACCGCGCCAAATGGGAGCACCTCCTGGACACAAGTGGGCGCGCCCAGGAGGAAGAGCAAGTCAAGGTGATCCCGCCGCTCCTGACCGCGCGCTGGGGCCAGGGCGCAGGCTGGAACGCCCACTGTCCCATCGATGCGGCCGGCCCCGCGGGGCGCGCCTATGCGGGCTGCGTGGCCACGGCCATGGGCCAGGTGCTGCATCACCATCACCACCCTTGGCGGGGACGAAACATCCAGTCCTACGAGCACGACAAGTACGGCGAAATCAGCTTGGATTTTCTTGAGGAGACGCCGGCCTGGAAGGCGCTGGCCGACCAGGGTGCCACAGACGCTGCAGCGCGCCTGCTCTTCATGGCCGGCGTTGCCGCGCGCATGAACTACGGCTACCGGAGTTCCACGGCCAGCTCCAGCAACATCCCCGTCGCCTTGCGCGGCTTCCTGCGCTTCGCCGACACCACCCGTCTGGTGTGGCGGGCGAGCACGCCGCCGGAGATTTGGGAGGAGCTGATTCGGGAAGAGCTTGATGCCGGTCGCCCCATCATCCACCGCGGCCAAGGGGCCCAGGGTGGGCACGCCTTCAACCTGGACGGCTGGCGGTCGGACGGGTTCAAGCACGTGAACTTCGGCTGGAACGGGTCCTACAACGGCTGGTACACCTTGGATGACATCACCCCGGGCAACTGGAGCTTCACCAGCACGCAGGGCATGGTGGTGGGCATCCAGCCGCGCGAGGAGGAGCTGCTTGCCCCACCCGATGGTGAGCATGGCGTGCCGTCCGGCGGCATCACGCTGCGCTGGCGCCCGCAGCCAGGCATGGCGCGCGTGGAGTTGGATGTCTCCACCAACGCCCAGTTCACACCTGTCATCCGCCGGGCCGTACTCCCGGGCGGCATCACCAAACACTTTCTGACCGGCCTTGCGCCAAGCGCGCGCCACTTCTGGCGTCTCACCTGGGTAGACAAGGTGGGCAACCGCCGCACCACGCAGGCGTGCAGTTTCGTCACCGGATCCCAGCCTACCACCGGCAGACCCGGTCAGCACTCCACAACCATCAAGCCGGAGATCCTGCCATGAAGCACGCCATCCGCACCGCTCTGCTCCTCTTGGTCCTGGTCGGAACCAGCGCCGCCTGGGACGCGCCCGAGCTCATCACGCCCATGCTGGGCCAGCGCCACGTCCCCACTCAGGGCACGCTCTTCGCATGGGTGCCCAAGGCCGGTTACCACACCTGGATCTTGCAGGTGGCCGACAACCAGGGCCTGCTCCACCCCTTTGTGGATGTGGAGACCCATGCCACCAACATGCACTGCCCGACGCCCTTGCCCGCTGCCGCCCACCTTTACTGGCGGGTCCTCTACGTCAACGACGAGGGTCAGGTCTACTGGTCCGGCACGGGGCACTTCTGGACCACGCCGGTCATGCCTCGACACATCCCGGCCACCAGCCTGAGCATGGACTGACCGCCGCGCCGTGAATCGGCTCATCTGGGGCAGCCGGCCCTGTCCCAACCACCCCTCATCCTGACCCAGCACGAAAGGACCCCAATGCTCCACCATTTCATGATCGACATCGAGACCTGGGACACGGCGCCCACGGCCGTCATCCGCGCCATCGCCATCGTGGGTTTCAACCTGAACGGCACACTCAATGAGATGACACTCGTCGACTGCCGGCGAACCGTGGATGAGCAGATCCAGGCCGGTCGGACCACCAGCGCCGAAACCGTGGACTGGTGGGCCAAGCAGTCGTTCGGGCTGGGCGACCTGCTGGTGGACACGCGCCATCACGCCACTGACACGGGGATCTACCAGACGGAGATCGTCGAGCCGCGCTGCTTGGCTGACGTGGTGAGAAACGTCGAGGACGGCCTGATGGCCGAGGACGGCGAAATCCGCGTCTGGAGCCGTGGCCACTTCGACATCACCATCCTGGAGAACCTGCTGCAGGCCCAAGGCGATCCGGTCCCCTGGCGCTACAGCCAGGTGCGCGATGTGCGCACCCTTGACGAGATCATCCCACCCGACATGGCCCAGTGGGAGCATCACCCGCTCTCCGATTGTCTGGCGCAAATCCGGCAAGTGTGCATGGCAATGCGCATGGCCAAGGCCGCCGCCAGCGAAGCGTTCAACACCCATTGAAAACCGGAGCGACCATGAGCACCACCCAACCCATCAAAGACATCTGCGCGGCCCACAGCGCGGGGCGCGAACAAGGCCTCGTCATCGAGGAGGCGGACACCCTGGCAGCCAAGGAAATGGCAAGCCTCATATACGTCAACGACGAACTCCGGCGAGCCTATGTCCTGGGGATCGAATGGGGCCAGGCTGTCCGCCAGCGGGCCATGGCACGCGACGCGGCCAATCCCCTCAAGGCGCTGGTGGACGCGCGGAAGGCGCTGGCCGATGCAGACATCTCCATCCTCTGCCCGGGCGAAGGTGATGTCGAGCTCGCCAGCGTGGCCGATTCCATCACCCGGATGGCCACGGCACTCCGCAAGGCCCACCAAGAGATTGCAGCAGCCCACCAGGTCCTGGATGCCGCCGGCGTGCCGCATGTCATGCCCTGCCAGGCCAGCCAGAACTGAAAGGGCGGACAAGTATGCGATTCGACATCCCCTACTGGTTGAACGACGAACAGCGTGACACGCTGCTGGAGAATTGGGATCGCTACCAGGCCATCGTGGTCGCACTCTTAAGCCCGGCCACATCAAGATCAACCCCCATCGATGATGCCGTGCGCTTGACGCTCTCCGAGGCGGCATGGAAGAAGGATCTGCTGCAGCGGCAGGCTGCGCGCACCACTTCAGGCGGGACTTCATGAGCGACACCAAGGCCCAGATGGCCAGGCTCAACGAGCGCATGGACAAGGCTGCCGAGTTCATGCGCGAGTTCAAGATTGAAGTCCTGGAACGCATTGAGCGCCTGGAACAGCGCGTCACAACGATCGAACAGGCCCTGGGCGACCACCTTCGCGAGCACCAAGCCCGGGACGCGGCCAGCCCGCCGCCCAGGCCGCGGGCGCCGCGCGTCGTGCGCACGCCTGGCGGGAAGATCCGGGATCCCCTACTGGCAGCACTCAGCGCGCGGAAGGCGGACATCGGGCTCAACACCAGGCAGTTGGCCGGGCTGCTGGGCTACCCCCGGAACACAGTTTCGAATTGGCTGAATCGAGTCAATGCGCCGACTCACCCGGGTGACCGCGCGCGCATCCACGAGTGGGTCAGCCTGGCAGAAAACGCGCCGGCGCGTTTGATCCGCGAGTGGCGAGAGGAGACAGACCGTGGATGAACCATGGACCCGAATTCTGGACGTGCCCGATCGCAAACCCGGGCAGTCGGGCAGAAATGGAGATTCCGTGATACAAACTGACAGGAGTATTTTGCCCGACTGCCCGAGTTTGCCTTCGGGCAGTTCGAATACAGGCAACCAACGTGTAGCTTTGAAAAAGCCCGAAGTCCTGCCCAAAGTACATCCCATGGGGGTGTCACCCCCCCCTGAGAAATCAAAAAACCTACCCGCGGGACTCCGCCCGCACGAACTCAGTTTTTTTCTCCTTTTAAGAAGTAAATGCCAGTGCGGGCAGAGTCCCGCGGGAAGTCGCTTTTTCGTCTTACAGACCCAAGGTGACACCCCTGGGAAAACAGGTTTGGGCGGTCTTTGGTCTAACACCTCAGGGTGGGAGATTCGTCACTCCCAAGGCGAACGCCGCAATTCCGCCCTAACCGCCGGTCTTCCTCCTGTCCCCCCATGCCGCCGCCGCGCGGCCGCAGGCGCGCCCCACCACGCCGCGAACGCCATCAGCCGAACCCACGGAAGGATCCTCCCATGACGACGCCACACGCGGCGCCTCTGACGCCCTGCTGCCCTAACCTGCCCCTCCTGGACCCCAAGCTCCCCGATGGCTTCCAGGTCCACAACGAGCACTGGTCCTTCTCCCGGCTGGACACCTACGCCAGGTGCCCCCTCGCCTACAAGGCCAGGTACCTCGACCCCCAGATCTACGGCGCCGACTACGTCAAGCCCTTGCCAGACCCCAGTAGCCCGGCCGTCCTCGGCACCCTCTGCCACCGGACGCTGGAACTCGCCGGACTGACTCTCAAGCAAGCACGCCACATGGGCAGGCTCTTCCGCCAACAGAAGCTCATCCTCGACTGCCTCCACCAGGCCTTCCAAGAGAAGCCCGAAAAAGGCGACGTCATCCACACCGGCCAGGTCCTGGCCGATGCCCAGGCCATCCTTGTTGAGTACCTGAAGAACGGCGACTTCTACGCCGACCAGATCCTCGGCCTGGAGTGGCCCTTTGACTTCGTCATCGAAGACCCCCTGGGAGACATCCGCATCATCGGCTTCATCGACCGCCTGGAAATGACGCCCGAAGGCGTAGTGCGCCTCAAGGATTACAAGACCAACCGCATGCTCTACACCAAGGACGAGCTCAGGCAGTCCCTCCAGGCCTCCATCTACGAGCTGGCCGTCCGCGACAGCGAAGCCCTGGCCGTCACACCCGACACGCCCGTCGACTTCGAGTTCGTCCTCTTGCGCCATGGCCTGTCCCAGCGAACCACGCGCTCGGAGAGCGACCTGCAGCTGGCCGTCCACCAGATCACCTGCCTCGTCCACCGCTGCGAAGGGTCGCGCACCTTTCCCGCTCAGCTGAACAAATACTGCGCCTACTGCGACCACAAGGTCCAGTGCCCCTTTTGGCGGGAAGTGGTCGCACGCGGCCTGCCCCAGGCCCACGTCGGCGCCAGCGATCTGTCCGCCATCGCCGTCGAATACGAACGCATGACCGACGCCGCCAAGGTCCTCTACGCCCGGAAGGAGGAGATGGCCGACCTCATGAAGATCCACCTCATCGGAAGCGAGCAGATCGAGACGCCCACACACCTCTTCCGCACCAGCGCCAACAATGAGACCACCTTCAGCGATCCCTTCCGCGTCGCCAAGCTCCTCGCCCAGGTCTACCACCGGCCCGTCAGTCAGGTCCTGCGACGCATCGGCCGCATCTCCAAGACTGAGTTCGACGCCGTCATGAAAGACGCCGAGCAGCGCGTGACCGCCACGGCCCTTGCCGAACTGAAGACGGAGCTGGAACCGCTCATCGAGACCATGCCCAACCCCAAACTCCAGGCCTACAAGCGCCCCGTGGAGGCGGAAGGGCAGCCGGCCAAACGGGTGAAGCGGCCCCAGGTGAAGCGCAGGCTGAAGGTTTGAACGCGGTCTGAGGGTACTGACAATTGAACCTGACAAGACCTCAAGTTGATGTCAGATCAAGAAAATTGAGCGGAAAATGAAGCTAGAAACGGTTGGGGATACGCAGCGTGAGCCCGCCGGCCCTGGATGCCCCGGCCGGCCTGTCTGGAGCTGGGGCAGCTTGACTTCAACGCGGAGGCCAGCATGAAGCCGGAACCGGGGAAAGTGGACACGGGAACCCGCGGGGGATTCGGCCGGTCCCCGCGCTGCAACCGGGAGCTGGAGGACGGCCGGCTTTGCCGCCAGCCGGTCCCGATGGCGGGCATGCGCTGCTACCTGCACCAAGCCAAGCCGGAGGACCTGGTCCCGGCGCCGGACTTGCCCGCGGGCGTGGTTGTCCCGTCCCTCTTCCAGGACCCGGCTTGGCAGTTGTCCCTGGTCGGGTTCGTGGCTGACATTTACCGCGACTACGCCGGGCTCAATAAAGGCGCGGACCTGCGCCAGATCCTGGCGGCCGGCGCGGCCCACGTGCGGCTGACCTACGGCATGGAGGCTCTGGAGCCGAAGGACATTGAGCTGCTGTCCAGGGTGGTGGACAGGCACCTGCGCAACCTGCGGGCGACGCCCAAGGAACAGGAGGCCGGCCGGGCCGGGAAGGACGGCAAGGGTGCCCTGGGTGCCTTGGCTGCCGGCGTCCAGGTGGGCGCCTTGCTGGAACGCGTCCGTGGGGCGCTGTCGCCGGCCCAGCGACGCGCGCTGGCCGCGGGCCGGCCCATCGCCGGCGCGGAGGTCCTGCAGGCAAACGCGCCGGCTGTGGCCCCGGACGAGGCTGAGGTCTTGGACGACGAGGACGACCTTGGCGTGCCCAGACCCATCGGCCTGGCGGGCGAGGACCTTCCGCCGGACCCGTTTGCCTGAAAACCGCGAAAAAACGTCCAGGATCATGCCGCCCCGCCTTGGGGCGGCATTTGTGTGTCAAAGGGATCGCCCACCAGGTGCGTGCGAAAATGTCCGAGAATGGCTGTTCCCGGACGTTGGCGCGGGCATAGAGTGCGTACATCACCTGCCGGCAGCCTGGCAAACGGGTGGGCCGGGGGGTGGTCTGGCGCAAAGCGGCAGGCCCCGCCGGGGCATCTTGGCTGTAAGGGGTGCTTTTGCGCACGCGTAGCTGGCCTATATGCAGAAGCTCCAGTGCTATACTCTTCCACCAATCTTGTTGCCTATTCAAGCAGGAAAGCTATGAGCGACTCCACATCAGGGCGAAGCCTTTTCATTGTTGACAACAGCGTCTCCAACTGGACTGGAATCCGATATCTAGATGAATGGGCCGGCATCGCCAAATCCTTCGACGTGGCGACCGGCTACTTCGAGATCGGCGCCCTTTTGGCCCTGGATGGCAAGTGGCAAGGATTGGACAAGCTGCGCATCCTCATGGGGGCGGAAACCACTCAACGCACGCGCCAGGCGCTGCGCGAGGCGGTCACTTCGCGAGCGACGAATCGGCTGGACAACAGCCTGGAGGAGGAGAAGGATGCCAACCCTTTCCTCCGCGGCGTGCCGGCGATTCTCGATGCCCTGCGGCGCGGCCAGATTGATGTCCGGGTCTACGACAAGGACAAGTTCCACGCCAAGGCCTACATCACACACGCCAAACTGGAAGTCGTCGGTTCCCAGGCCCTGGTTGGCTCCAGCAACTTCACTCGACCAGGCCTGACCAAGAACATCGAGTTGAACATCCAGGTCCAGAGCGCGCGGGAAGTGGCGCAGCTCCAGGAGTGGTTTGAAATCCACTGGAATGACGCCCGTGAGGTGACAGACGCGGTCATTCGCATCATCGAGCGCCAAACGCAGGAGTATGCCCCATTCGAGATCTATGCCAAGGCCCTTCAGGAGTATTTCCGCGGACATGAGCTGACGGACACTGAGTGGGAAGATGGGCAGTCGCGCATGTTTCCCGTGTTGGATCGTTACCAGAAAGAGGCCTATTGGAAGCTGCAAAAGATTGCCCATGCCCATGGTGGGGCCTTCCTCTGCGACGGGGTGGGTTTGGGTAAGACTTTCGTGGGACTGATGCTCATTGAGCGCTTGATCCTGCACGAGGGCAAGCGGGTGGTGCTCTTCGCGCCCAAGACCGCCAAGGAAGGGGTCTGGGAGCGGGACCTGAAGCGCTATCTGCCTCACATCGGCGGCATTAGCGGCGGCGCGGATTTCAGCAATCTGGCCGTCTTCAGTCACTCGGACTTGGGACGCAAAGGAGATTTCCCCGAGCGCTTCCGGCGAATGACGGAGTTGGCCGATGTGGTGATCGTGGATGAGGCGCATCACTTTCGCAACCCCGGCACCCCAGGGGACGCGGATGCAGAAGTGGAGCCCTCCCGCTACTTCCAGCTCTTCAACCTCCTCGACAACACGCAACGATCCAAGACGCTCTACATGCTGACGGCCACGCCCATCAACAACAGCTTGCATGATTTCCGGCACATGGTGGAGCTGTTCTCGCGTCGCCAGGAGGATTGGTTCAAGTCCCTGGGCATCCACAACCTGCGTGCCCACGTCAACAAGCTGGAGCGGGACCTGCGCCAGCGCATGGCGAGTGCAGCTGTGGCAAAAACCCAGTCGACGGAAGTCGCCCTGGGCGAACTGACGACGGAGCTGCAGGAAGTCCTCGCCGCGGATCCGCTGATCGGTGAGTTGGTGGTCCAGCGCAGTCGCTCCTATGTGCGGGAGAGCCAGTTGCGTGAGCATGGCAAGGCGGCGGTCTTCCCCGTGCGCAGGCCCCCCCAGGTGGCGGACTACAGCATCCGCAAGAGTTACGGACGCTTGCTGGAGATCTTTGAGCTGGCCTTCCGCAAGGAACACCCGCTGTTTTCGCTGCCCATGTACTACCCCTTGGCCTTTCCTCGGGTTGAGGATGGCAGCGTGGATCCTTTCGAGGAGAGCCGACAGAAGGAGGTGGTGGGGCTCATCCGCACCCAGTTCCTGAAGCGCTTCGAAAGCTCGGTGGCGTCCTTTGAGATTTCCTGCGACCGGCTGTTGAAGAAGCTGCTCGCTTTCCTGGAGATCCATTGCGAGACGGAGCGGGAGCGCAGGTTGCTGGAGCGCTGCCTCCTGCAGCACAAAGACGTGCTGGGCTTTGTCCATTCCCGGCAGAGCGAGATCTGGGAGAGCGAGGCCGGTGAAGAGGGCGAGAGCGACTTGATACCACCCGAGTTCCTGGCCCGGGTGACCAAGCTGGATCGCGCCGAGTACCGCGTGGAAGACATGATCCAGGAGACCCTGCAAGATGTGAACCAGATCGCGGCCTTCTTGGAGGAAGCCAGGCATTTCCAGCCCAAGCATGACGACAAGCTGCGTCGGCTGGTGCGCCTGCTGAAGTCCAAGGAACTGGCGGGACAGAAGGTGCTGGTGTTCACCGAGTACGCCGACACGGCCCGCTACCTGAAGCGCCAATTGCGTGCGGAGGGCATTGAAGGCGTCGGTGAGGTGGACGGCGGCACGCCGGGCAGCCGCGCCCAGGTGATTGCCCGGTTCGCGCCCTATTACAACGGACACAGCTCTGCTGAGATGGAGGCGGAAGGAGGCGAGATCAGGGTGTTGATTTCCACCGACGTCCTGTCGGAAGGCCTCAACCTCCAGGACGCGTCACGGATGATCAACTACGACATCCACTGGAACCCCGTGCGCTTGATGCAGCGCATCGGCCGTGTGGACCGCCGCTTGAATCCGGAAGTGGAGGCGCGCCTTCTGGCGGACCATCCCGAGCTGAAGGGCTCGCGCGGCATCGTCCACTACTGGAATTTCCTCCCGCCCGATGAGCTGAACCAGTTGCTTAGTCTCTACACCATCGTCACGCGCAAGACTCTGCTGATCTCGCGGACTCTGGGCATTGAAGGCGGCAAGCTGCTTCGGCCGGAGGACATGTACGACGACCTCAAGGTCCTCAATGCCCATGACGCGGCCTACGAGGGCTCGCGCACCGTGGTCGAGGACTTGCACTTGGAATACCAGGCCTTGCTGGCTGCGATGCCGGAGCTGGAGGCGAAGTTGAAAGCGCTACCGGGGGCTGTGTTCAGTGGCCGGGAGGCAGTGACAGCAGGTCTACGCGGCGTGTTTTTCTGCTACGCCCTGCCTGCTCTGGACCTGGAGACCGGCGAGTTCAGCCTGACGGCCGGCCCCACCCGCTGGTACTTGGCCGACCTGGAGCAAAACCGCATCCTGGAAGAGCCGGGCGAGATCGTCGAGCATGTGCGCAGCACGCCGGAGACGGCGCGGCGCTGCCAAATGGATGAGGTCCTGCTAAAGGACTGGCGCGGGCGCGTCGAGAAGCACATCAAGAACACCTACCTCAAGCGCGTGGACGCTCCCATCGGCGTCAAGCCGGCTCTGCGTTGCTGGATGGAGGTCAATTGATGCCCCGCAAGAAGCAGGATGCCGATCCGCCGACCCTGGGTCGCGGAGGAGAGATCGTCCTGTTCCAGGAAGGTGGCGTGGGGCGTCTGGAAGTCAGGCTGCAGGGGGAGACCCTCTGGCTGAGCCTGCAGCAGCTGGCCGATCTCTATCAGCGCGACAAGTCGGTCATTTCCCGCCATCTGCGAAGCATCCTCGCCACGGGGGAGTTGGAGCGTGAGGTAGTTGTTGCAAAAAACGCAACAACTGCCGCCGACGGCAAGACCTATCAGGTGGACTTCTACAACCTGGACATGATCATCTCCGTCGGTTACCGCGTTCACTCCTTGCGCGGCACCCAATTCCGCATCTGGGCCACCCGCACCCTGAAGGACACTTTGGTGCGCGGCTACACGTTGAACGAGAGTCGCCTGCAAGCCCAGGTGGAACGCCTGGAGGGCCTGCTGGCCGCCGTCCAATTGGTGGGGCGCGTCGCCACGGAGCGCTCCCTGAGCAGCGGCGAGGCCAAGGGCCTGCTCAAGGTCGTGGGCGACTTCTCGCTGGCGCTGGACCTGCTGGACCAGTATGACCACGGCCGCCTCTCTCTACGAAGCACGACGGCCAGCGCGGGCCGCGTCCTGGAAGAAACCCGCAGACGCAGGCCCGCGCCCCGCTGCGCCCTGGTGCTGGGCCGGGTGGACGCCAAGCGGACGCCGGACCGCGCCGCGCCGGTTCTTGCTGGCCGGGGCCTTTGGGCTGCCCGTCCTAACCGTCCGCCAAGACGCCCAGCTGGCCACGGCTTTGGGGGTTGGATATGTCCCGTCCGCATCCAGCCGGGGGGCGCGGAAGACCTGGAAGCCGTGGCAAAGTGGATTGATGGAGGAAAACCGTGATGGTCGACAAGGGCTTTCCAGCCGGTTACGAGCCGCAGGGGAGCACTGAGGCTGCCGAGTGGTACCGCCTAGCCGCTGAGCAAGGGAATACAATGGCCCAGCGCAATCTGGGGGTCATGTACTACAACGGCGAGGGCGTGCTGCAAGACTACACAGAGGCTGTCAAGTGGTTTCGACTAGCGGCTGAGCAGGGGTACGCGCCGGCTCAGTATAACCTGGGGGTTGCGTGCGCCAAGGGCCTGGGCGTGCCGCAGGACTACGTTGAGGCCGTCAAGTGGTACCGCCTGGCTGCTGAACATGGGAACGCAGGAGCCCAGTTAAATCTGGGATTCTTGTACCACAGCGGCGAGGGCGTGCCGCAGAACGGCGCTGAAGCCGTCAAGTGGTACCGCCTTGCGGCGGAGCAAGGCAATGTAAGTGCCCAGAACAACCTGGGAGTCATGTACAAGAGCGGCCAGGGTGTGCCGCAGGACTACATTGAGGCCGTTAAGTGGTACCGCCTTGCGGCGGAGCAAGGACATGTAAGTGCCCAGAACAACCTGGGGGACATGTACAGTGGCGGCCAAGGCGTGCCGCAGGACTACGCAGAGGCCGCCAAGTGGTCCCGCCTTGCCGCGGAGCAGGGGTGCGCGCCGGCACAGTACAATCTAGGGGTTGCATGCGCCAAAGGCAGGGGCGTGCCGCATAACGACGCAGAGGCAGTCATGTGGTACCGCCTAGCCGCTGCGCAGGGGTACGCACCGGCTCAGTACAACATGGGAGTCATGTACGACGACGGCCGAGGCGTGCCGCAGGACTACGTTGAGGCTGCCAAATGGTACCGCCTAGCCGCTGAGCAGGGCCATGTAAGTGCCCAGAACAACTTGGGGGGCATATACGGCGGCGGACAAGGCGTGCCGCAGGATGACGCAGAGGCTGCCAAGTGGTTCCGCCTAGCAGCGGAGCAAGGCCATGTAGGTTCCCAGTACAACCTGGGGGTTGCGTGCCACCTCGGCCAAGGCGTGCCTCAGAACTACGCGGAAGCAGCCAAGTGGTACCGCCTAGCCGCTGAGCATGGGTACGCACCGGCTCAGTACAACCTGGGTGTCATGTACAACGACGGCCGAGGCGTGCCGCAGGACTATATCATGGCTCACCTGTGGTGGAACCTTGCTGCCACCAGCGGGGATGAGGACGCGGTGAGGGGTAGAGGCACTGTGGCTGGCAAGATGACCCCTGCCCAAATCGCAGAGGCGCAACGTCTCGCCCGCGAGTGGAAGCCCACACCGGAGAAGCCATGAGCAAGACCCAAGACCGGAACTGGGAGCGCCTGCGCTCCATCAAGACGATCGAGGAGCTGCTAGCCTATTTGAGGGAGGAGCTTGACTGGCCGCTCGAAGGCGCGGACGTCGAGGACGTCGCCTTCGAATACACACCCGAGGAGCTGGGCCTGGAGCCCGCCCTGGCGGTTAAGATCGATTCCATTCACCGTCTGCGTCCGCTGAGCACGCACCAACCCTGGGGCATTTTCTTCGTCGACTTCGAGCCCAAGAATCTGCCCGTCACGGCCCTGCGCCGCATCCTGGGCCGCGTGGTCTTGAAGAAGCGCGCCAAGGGCAGCGCGCAGGCCTGGCACGCAGACGACCTGCTCTTCATCTCCACCTACGGGCAAGGGCCCAGCCGCCAGATCTGCCTGGCGCACTTCTCCGCCAGCGAGGGAGCGCGCGACCTACCCACCCTCAAGGTGCTGGGCTGGGACGAGCAGGACACGGCACTGCACCTTGCCCACGCCGCCAACACCCTGGTCAAGCACCTCACGTGGCCGGAAAACGAGAACGACCTGGAGATCTGGCGCAAGACTTGGAGCGCAGCCTTCACGCTGGGGCATCGGGAAGTCATCTCCACGGCCAAGGATCTCTCCATTCGGCTGGCGGCGCTGGCGAGGGCGATTCGCCTGCGCATCACCACGGCGCTGGCGATCGAGAGCGAGAGCGGCCCGCTCACGCGTCTGATGCATGCCTTCCGCGAGGCCCTGGTCCACGACCTGACGGTGGAGAGCTTCGCCGACATGTACGCCCAGACCATCGCCTACGGCCTGCTCTCGGCGCGCATCACTGATCCACACAAGAAGACTGCTGACGATTTCGCAGGTCACTTGCGCACCAACCCCTTCCTGCGGGAGCTGATGGAGACCTTCCTGAAGGTGGGTGGACGGCAAGGGAAAGCGGGCGGGTCAGGCATCGACTTCGATGAGCTGGGCGTCTTCGATGTGGTGGAGCTGCTGGACGACGCCAACATGGAGGCCGTCGTCCGCGACTTCGGCGACAGGAACCCACAGGAAGACCCAGTCATCCATTTCTATGAGGAGTTTCTTCGGCATTACGATCCAGGTGAGAAGAAAAAGCGTGGCGTCTTCTACACGCCGCGCCCGGTGGTAAGCTACATCGTGCGCTCGGTGGACGAGCTGCTGCGAACGGAGTTCGGCCTGGAGGACGGGCTGGCCGACACCACCACGTGGGGCGAGATGCTACAGCGACAGCCCGGCCTGCAGCTGCCCAACCTCTCAGAGGACTCCGACCACCCGCGCCTGCTGGACCCGCAGCATCCCTTCGTGCAGATCCTCGACCCGGCCACGGGCACGGGCACCTTCCTCGTTGAGGTCATCGAGATCATCCACCGCACGATGACCACCAAGTGGACGGCCCACGGTCACAGCGAGAAGCAGATCGAGGCGCTCTGGAACGCCTATGTGCCGCGCCACCTGCTGCCGCGCCTGCACGGCTACGAGCTGCTCATGGCGCCCTACGCCATCGCCCATCTCAAGATCGGCCTCAAGCTCCATGAGACGGGCTACCACTTCGACAGCGAGGAGCGGGCACGCATCTACCTGACCAACGCCCTGGAGCCGGCCAACGACAAGCAGATCACGACGGCCATGCTGCCGGCGCTGGCGCACGAAGCTCAAGCGGTCAGCATGATTAAACGTCACCAAAGGTTCTCCGTCATCATTGGTAATCCTCCATATGCAAGAGATTCCGCAAACCGCAGTGATTATGCGGAGAATCTCGTAGCAATCTACAAGGAGGACGTGAGGAATGAACGAAACATCCAACCTCTGTCTGATGACTATGTGAAATTCATCGGGATGGCTCAAGCCGTAATGTCATCATGCGGTACAGGAATTGTTGGATTCATCACAAATCACAGCTTTATTAAGGGAGTAATTCATCGAGGGCTAAGAAGACGTGTTTGTCAGTTCTTCCAGAGGGCATACTTTTTGGACCTTCACGGCAACTCGAACATCAACGAGCAGCCGCCAAAGGACATTGAGGACGAAAACGTCTTTGACATTCGACAAGGTGTTGCAGTCTCATTGCTGACCAGAGTTTCCGCTGTTGTTGGTTATAAAGACCAAACTAAAGTTTCTGAACTCTGGGGAAAGCGGACAGAGAAATATGAATATTTACTGAAGCAAAGACATGGTGATAATGATTGGATTCTCGTTGAACCAAAACCGCCGGAATACGAACTCATTGTAGCCGGTGATGGATCTACTCAAGTTGAATTTGATTCGTTATTCCACCTGCATGATTGGTTTCCAACTTCAGCGACTGGATTTATCACGCACCGTGACGAATTGGTGATCGATTATGATCAGTCAAACCTTATGCGAAGGATTCACGATTTAGTGGATAAAAATATTTCTGATGAAGAGGTTATCAAGAAATATTCCTTAGAGAGCAATTCGGACTGGAATCCAATTGATGCTAGAAAACAACTTCGGGCAGTAAAGGAGTTACAAGAAAGAGTTGTTCGTTGCACTTATCGCCCGTTTGATAGTAGATGGTGCTGGTGGGGACGAGAACTAATGGATCGCCCGCGTCAGGAGTTATTTGAGTTTTTCGTAAAACCTAACTTGACGCTGTTATGTAAACGACAGAACAAAAGGACTCCTTTCTCTTACGCATTTGTTGCCTCTGAAATAACAGAAAGTTGCACATTTGAGAGTGCACATGCGAATAATGTTGCGTTTCCAATCTTCGTCCACACAAATGACCTGTTGTTTGGGAAGAACATCATTCATCCAAACATTGGTGATGAAATTGTAAGTAGAGTTCGAAGACGGCTTAATTTGAATTTAGTTTCGCTTGCTATGGGTGATTTGAAGGTGACCTGCGGGCCGCGCGATTTATTGCACTACGTATATGCAACCATTCATGCACCTAGCTACCGGACGAGATATGAGGCGTGCCTGATTAAAAGCTTCCCGCGCATTCCGTTGACATATAATCTGGACCTGTTCCGCGACCTCACACTTTTTGGCGGCAGGCTCGTCGCTTTGCATCTGCTGGAGTCGCCCACCCTCGACCACTTCATCACCACCTACGCCGGCCCGCCCCAACCAGAAGTCGGGCGCGTGGGCTGGTCGGATGGCACAGTCTGGTTGGATGCCGCGGCCACCAAGAAAGGGCAGCCCGCCACGCCCGGCAGAATGGGCTTCAAGGGCGTGCCCGAGGAAGTCTGGAACTTCCACATCGGCGGCTACCAGGTCTGCGAGAAGTGGCTGAAGGACCGCAAGGGGCGGCGGCTGTCGGACGAGGACATCGCCCATTACCAGAAGATTGTCGTGGCGCTGAAGGAGACGATCCGCCTGATGGGCGAGATCGACGAGGTCATTGAGAAGCATGGCGGGTGGCCGGGGGCGTTTGCCGCAGGACCGGCGGCGGGTGCGGCGGACTATCCGACCTGCGAGACGGGGCAACGCAAGGCGGCGGAAACGGGCGACCTGTTTGGGCAAAATGCGGAGTCTTGATCGCAGCTAGGTGGGCGCCAGGCCGAGAGGTGAACATGGAACCAGGTCCGATCCGTTACCGGGACTTGCCGGATGATTTCCTGCTGCGGGCGGAATTGGTTTTTCACGCCATTGAAGATGCCGGCCTGATGGAGCGAACGGATTTCCTCGTCAACTTCCAGCGCGAGATTCATCCCATGCGGGAATTGATGCTGTGGGAGCGGCTTGCCGTGGCCTATCGGAGCCGGTGGCGCAACCGAGCGGGCTCGGTCGCGGAGCGCAAGTCGTGGTTGACCTTGCTTCTTCTGGCATCCAGTGGCGCGACGGCACATGAAGGGGATCTGACTGGGGCACTGGAGCTGGAAGAAGCGCGCTTGGCCTTTCAGGAGGCCGCCACGGCGGGTAGAAACTGCTTGTCGAGCGCCGTTGATGCGCGTGCGGTGAAACAAAGCACCCTGGCGTTGGCGGCGATTCTGAGTCGGGACATTGGTCGTGCCATTCAATTCCACTGGAACCAGATCGACCGGCTGTTGGAATCGGAAGCATGGGAACCGGATGAGGTGGAAGCTCGGCTGCGAGAACTGCATGCCACGGTGGACGAACTGGCTGATGAACGCGAAAACCTGTCAATAGAACTCAATGACCGGTCTGATGAGCTGGAAGCCATGATCCAGGGGAAGCGCGAGATACTTGAAAGGGAGCGTCGCGAGGAGCTGCTGCGGCAATCCAGTCTGGGCAATCTATTCGGCGAGGAGAACTGAGATGGACGTGCTGGAACTCCAACACATCGGGCAAATCCAAAAAGCCCGAATCGAGTTTGGGGATCTCACCGTTTTGGTGGGTCCTCAAGCCACTGGCAAGAGCATAACACTACAGCTACTCAAGTTGTTGGTTGACATGCGCCACGTTCAGGAAGACCTTCGTCGTCACGGCTTGGACTGGGGCGGCAAGCTGCCTGAGTTCCTTGACCTCATGCTTGGCGAAGGCATGCACTCCATCTGGTCTGAGAAGAGCACGATTCGCTGGCAGAACCGCGATGTGGACATGGTAGCGCGCGCCAAGCGTCGCATCAAGGCGCCTGAGCTTGGGCAAGGAGAGCAGATGTTCTTCATCCCAGCGCAACGAGTATTGACTCTGCGCGACGGCTGGCCGCGCCCCTTCACTGATTACTCCGCCGGTGATCCCTTCGCAGTGCGGGAGTTCAGCGAAAAGTTGCGCCTGCTGATGGAGCAGGAATTCGTTCAGGGTGATCAGCTCTTTCCACGCGCTAATCGGTTGAAACAAATCTATCGAGACGAGTTACGTGCTCACGTGTTCGCCGGGTTTGATTTGAAGGTGGACCGTTCCCGACCACAGAAGCGTATGGTTCTAGGTAATGCACATGGCGAACTCCCGTTTATGGTTTGGTCGGCGGGGCAACGAGAATTCATGCCGCTATTGCTCGGCCTCTATTGGTTGATGCCACCCGGGAGAATGGCAAAGCGGAAGTCCGTGGATTGGGTTGTTGTAGAAGAGCTTGAAATGGGGCTCCATCCGCGAGCTATCAGCCTGATGTTACTGCTGGTGCTGGAGTTGCTCTCACGCGGCTATAGAGTCTGTTTGTCGACACACTCACCACAAGTCTTAGAAATGGTTTGGGCCTTGAATCACTTACGTGAGCAGAATTCCAGTGAGTCAAAGTTAGGCAGATTGTTTGACGTGCAAGCTGGCACTCAATTAAAGGCTGTTTTTCATGATACAATGAAGCGAGTGTTTAAGGTCTACTATTTCGAGCGTGATGGTGCAGTACGAAACATTTCTGGGCTTGATCCAGGTTCAACAGAGTCCTTTGTTGCAGGTTGGGGAGGCCTAACGGACTTCAGTGCAAGAGCCAATGAAGTTGTGGCATCTGCCGTGGCTGATGGGCTGCGGAGGCGCAAAGCATGACTTTCACACAAGCAGTTGCAGCCTCACCTGACATTGCAAGCGCATATCAGCGAGGTTTAGGAGCATTGAAGGCTGTAGATCGTGCTCATATTACGGTCAATAAGTCCACAAAACTCAAGGGAAGTGTTGATATTGATTCAACGTTGCAATCTAAGTGCCCAACTGAACACCGTTGGGATTATGGGATTGGTAAGTCACAGGGTGGGAAGAAGGGTGATAAAGTCATCTGGGTTGAAATCCATCCAGCAAAAGACGGTGAAATCAATACGATGATGGACAAATTGGCCTGGTTGAAGTCTTGGCTTCAGACATCCGCTACTGACTTGGATGCATTGTCGCGTGAATTCATATGGATATCAAGCGGAAAAACTACCATCACGCAAGGTAGCCCCGCAGCGAGAAAAATGGCCTTGGCTGGGTTGAGATTAGCGGGACATCATCTTCATCTTTGATGAATAGTGAGTAGCAAAGCGGATCAAACCTGACCCGCTTCGCATAAGACGCCAGCTGACCATCAGGCCTGGGATTCCAGTGGAACCAATGTTTCCAGCCGTTCTGCCACCTACTCCACACTCTCCTATAAGGCCTGCATCCGCCCCATCACTGTGGCCATCTGCGCTTGCAGCTCTGCGTCCTGTGTAGTTGTCGTGGGGTTGTTCTTTCAGCGGGTTAGGTTGGAAATGAACTCGCCGTTCTCGTCGTAGACCTTGATGATGCAACGGCCAGAGCCGATGGGGTCGGGGACAACTGTGTAGGTCCAGCCTTCGGCCTCGCCCTTGCCCAGGTCGGTCGCGGCCTTCTCGGCTTCAGCTTCGGTGAGGAATACCCAGGTCGGGGCGTTGGTGAGGAGCAGCATGTTCATGGTCCCTTTCATAGGGCCAGAGCGGGTGTTCGAGCCGGCCCTGGCGCGCCGCTTGTTGTCAGGCAGCCGTCTCGTTACTGACCATCTCGGCGTTTGCAGCGGCGTCCTCGATGGCCTCTGCCAGTGCGGTGACTTGGGTGGTGATGTTGGCCAAGTCGTGCCGGAAGCGCTTGTCGGCGCCTAGCTGTGCCTCGGCCTGCGCCAGCGTTGCTCGCAGCGATTCAACCTGGGCGCTGGCGGTCCCAAGCAGGAAGAGGCCGTTCTCAAGGGGCTGGGCGGTTGTTGTCATCGTCTTGCGTGCCATGGTTGTCCCTCTATGCGTTGTTGTCGGGAGTCTATTCAGCGGTTGGCAGAAAGAAGCTGCGGGGGCTTCTGATGGTGCGGCAGTGAATCCAGCGGGTGAAAGCCGCTACGTTCCGACGTTTCAGCTCAGTCGAGATGCTGATTGCCAGCTCGGTGTTTGATGGGTCGTTCATGGTGTATTCCCAGGTATCGATCAGCCAAGTCAGGCTCTGCGTCTTAAGGTTGTTTCCGGTGTTTGTCTCGTTCGTCATTGGTCTAACTCCCGTTTTGATGGGTATAATTACGCAGAGACACTTTTCATAAGCAAGTTAAAGGTGAGAAATATTTTGACTTATTTAAATAGCTGAGACAGTCAAGAGCTGACGGGATGCTGGTAAAGCAGAAGCGCTCCATCCGGGGCGCTTTCAGCAATTGGTTCTGTCACAGCTTTAGGGCGATGCGCCATGGGCTGCTTAGAACGACCGTTTTTATAGCGGCGATAGCTTGGCATGGGTCGATGCCTGCCGACACTTTTTAGCGACGGCGGCTTCCACGTTGTTCATGGGGTGGTACTTGGGAGTTTAGCTTTGGCTGCCGGTCATGTAGACGAGGCCGTACTTGTGCCGGAGACCCAGGCCTTGGGGCTTCAGGTGGCGCGCATCGAGCAGCATGCCGTCGTCGGTTGGCTTGGCTTCCGGCGTCCTGGTGACGGTCCAGTCGTTTTCCAGGTTCACTCCGCAGGCGATGTTGCCGGGTTGGTTCAGCCAGCGGCAGGCCTGCTCGACCATGTCGCACTCATGGGAGCTTGGGAAGCTGTGCAGGCCTCGGCCCAGGTGGATGGCGAAGTTGCTGGGGAAAACGTGGGCGGTGAAGTTGTGGGCGCCGGTGGCGGTGTAGGTGACCGTGTAGTTGGTAGTCATGGGTTCGTTCCCTTGTTGGCCAGGGCTGGGCGCCTGGGCGACCCAGCCCCAGGTGGTTGCCTAGAAGCGGTCGCAGACGGCCCAGGCGGCCTTGCTGCCGTAACCGAGCTGGTTACCTTCGATTAGGTAGATGATCTCGGGGTCGGTGCTGGGCTCCCTGCGCGGGCCGACCTCGTCGTCTTCCAGCTCGATGTCCAGCCCCATCAGGCGCTCGGCCTCTTGCTGGTCCTCGTCGTCGGTGATGGCGCTCTTGGTGGTGAGGCCAAGCAGGGAGTTTTCAAATGGCCAGCTCTGCTGGGTCATCAGGCGGACCTCAGCGTCCGGGTGTTCCTGGGCCAGTTCTTCCAGTCGGGCGATCAGGTCGGTGAGTAGCATGTCCGTGTCTCCTGTTTTCCCGGCGGGTGTCTTGTCCGCCTTTTGTTGGGCATAACTACGCAGAGTGATACTCGTTAGTCAAGTAAAGATCGAGTAATAGTGGACTAAATAGTTGAGATAGTTTTATAGAAGTGAATTAAGAATAGATAAAGCATAAGGCGCTTTGAAGCGCCTTATGCAGCAATGAGTGTGACCTCCCAATCCGACTCCCTGTCCAGGGTCGTCGTTGGTCATGCCTCCTGACTGGGCGGGGCAGGCGGCAGTTTGGCTTCCAGGTTACTGGCCACCAGCTCCAGACTGCCCTTCAGCTCCTCCAGGCGGCCCATCACTGCGCCCATCTGTTGCTGCAACTCGGCGTCCTGCCCAAGCTGCAGGAATGCCTGCTGAAGGGCGACCTCCAGGCGAGTCACCCGCTTGCGCGCGCCGTCCAGATTTGTCTTGCCTTCCGCCAACTGCCCGGCCACAAAGGCCTTCACGTCCCAGTTCTGCTTTGCCATGATCAAATCTCCCTGTTGATTGTGTGGTGATTCCGGTTACTTGCTGGCGCGGCCCAGCTCAAAGGCGGCGCGCAGGGCGTCCTTAAGCTGTAGGACGCTAACCTCTTGGAAATCGAGGGCGTCCATCCGGCGCTCCTTCAGCGTTTTGATCCCGAGGTGGACCTGGGCCAGGACCTCCATGCCGGCGTCAATCGTCGCGTCGTCGGCGCCAGGCTGGGCGGCGGCGGCCGGCGCCTGCCAGAGCTTTTGGGCGGCGGGGAAGCCGATCCACTCGCCGTTCGCTCCCAGGCCGCGGTTGGCCATCTCGTCGCGGGCAAGCTGGACCGTGTCCAGGGTGTCAGTTGCCATGAGCTGGATCAGGTTGGTTTTAAAGAGCTGCATGAAAGCGGCTTCGTCTTCGCCCAGCATGTTGATCAGGCCTTTGCGCGTCATCTTCGTCATGGGTCCATCTCCTCGTTTGGTGGGCATAACTACGCAGAGACACTTTTCTTAGTCAAGTTGGTTTTGATAAATAGTCAGTAATTAAATTCTTCAAAAAGGTCTTTACGTGAGCACGACTTGAATCAAGAGAGGAAACGCCCCTTTCGGGGCGCTTTGGTCATGCTGATCAATTCCAAGGTCAAGTTCCGGGTGCCTGATCCCGCAGTTGCTCCAACTTTGTTTCCACCCATTCCGCCGGGTAGAGCAAGAGCAGCCACTCGCCAATCTGATTCAGGCACTGCAGGTAGGCACCACGGGCTCCGTACTTGGACACGCTGCGCGTGATGACGTGGTTGTGGCCATTCACCTGCACGCGGCCTTCCCAGGCGTGGCGGACCCACACCTTCCCGGATCCCCGCACTTCCGTGCGCAGCGTGGGGTAGAGGTAGCGGCTGGTTTCGATACGAAGCTGCTCGGGGCTCTGCTGCAAGCCCAGTCGGACTTCCCGGCGCTGAGTGCGAAGCCGGCGCATGGCCAGGGCGGCAGGAGTTTGGCTATAGGGTTCTGCGCCCATGAGTTGCGATTCTGTGGACATCGTCATCTTTCTGTTTGATAGGGTTAAAGTCGTAAAAACACAAGGAATGATCAATAAGACCGAGTTGAACAGACATTGATCACTTCGTAAACCAACAAACCGCTCCTGTCAGGACTTCGAGTATACATCCTGTGAATGCCCCTCCAAACCTGCCACGGCTCCCGTTTGCCTCCCCATGATCAGTTCCGCCTGCCCTCGATGGCGGCCCTAAGCTCCTCGTCGGCCACGTGGGCGTAGATGGCCGTGGTCTTGGGGCTTTCGTGGTCCAGGGCCAGTTGCACGAGGCGCAGGTTGCCCGTCTTCTTCAGCAGGCTGGTGGCAAAAGTGTGCCTCAGAACGTGTGGGTGGATTCCGCGAGAAATCCCGGCCAGGGCCACCCAGAAGTCCAGGAGCCGGCGGATGTGCCGGGTGCCGATGCCCTTCCCGGTCGTGCTGCGGAAAAGCGGAGCCTGCGCCGGCTGGCGCGCAACCAGCAGCTTCAGGATGTCCCGGGTTTCCACCGGCAGGAACCGGGTTCGCTGCTTGCCCCCCTTGGTGCTCACCCGAATCATCTTCTCGCTTAGTTCCACGTCGCCCACGGTCAGGGCGGCGGCCTCGGCCACACGCAGGCCTGTGTCCAAGAGCAGGCAGAAGAGAGCACGGTCCCTGGGCTGGCTGGTCACGTCTGAGCGTGTGCGTAGGGTTTTACGCAGCGCCTTCTCCTCGGCTTCGCTGAGGTAGTCGGGGGCGGCGGTATGAATGCGCGGCATGCGCATGGCGCCGACCTCAGCCGCCAGGGGGTGCTTGGCCCAGGTCAGGAACTGGTTGAGGACGGTCAACGCCCGTCGCTGAGTCAGGCTTGACCGCCCCTCTCGGACGAAGTACCGTGTGATCCGATCCATGGTCAGGGTTTTCAAGTCGGAGGACTGGCCATCCTCTTCCAGGGCTGTGGCCAGCCGGCGCAGTTCGGCCAAGTAGGGGACTCGCGTGCTGTAGGCCAGCTGCCTGGACTGGAGGTGCTCGTCGAAGCGCTGGAAGTGGGCGCGCATGGGGTCTCCGTGGTTGGGTGGCGGCAAGGCGGGATCGCAAGGTCCCGCCCGCGCATGTCTCTGGACATGAGTCTGCACTAGTCGGGTCCGAAAGTCAAGTCTCAACCCATTGAGAGTAAACGAGATGGGCATCAAGCCTCCGCGGCCAGCCAAGCTCTCCTCCGACGAGATGGCCTTTGCCCAGATCCTCTTGGATCCGGTCGCGTTCGCCGCGGCCTTTCTGACTCAGCTGGATGGAGAGACCGCCGGGCAGCCGATGGCGCTGTGGCCCCACCAGCAGGAGGACCTGCGTGAGCCAGACCTGCAGGTGGTCCACCAGGACGGCCGGGCGGTGGGCAAGACCGTGGACATCGTGGTTCAGGTCCTTCACTACGGCGTGACCGCCCAGAACGGGCGCATGCTGGTGACGGCGCCCAACGACGGCCACGTGAACAAGGTCATCGAGGAGGTGGAGGCCCACCTTCAAAACAGCGAGTTCCTGCTGGAGATGGTGGCCATCGACCAGAATGGCCGGCACCGGATCACGCGCAAGCCCTATTACCAGATGACCTGGAAGAACGGCACGATCATCTACTTCCGCCCCGCCGGCCCCACGGGCAAGAGCGTGCGCGGCCTCCACTGCGATCGCGTGCTGGTGGACGAGGCCGCCTGGTACCCAGAGCCTGCCTGGCGGGCCCTGCGCCGGGTCTTGAACCGCGGCGGCCAGATGCGCTGCTACTCGAACCCCAATGGCCTGCGCAACACGACGTATTACCGGATTACCCAGAAGGGCAGCGGCTGGCGGGTATTCCACTGGCCCAGTTGGATCGTGCCTGGCTGGACGGAGGACGACACCGAGCGGGAAGCCCGGTTCTACGGCGGCCGCGACACGGCAGGTTTCCAGCACGAGGTGGTGGGCGACCACGGCGCGCCGAGCTATGCGGCCTTCAACATCCGCCAATTCCAGGCCTGCCAGCGCAAGCTGGAAAAGGCATATAAGGTGATCCGCCTGGACGGCGAGGAGTTCGAAGCTCTGCAGAGCGTGGACGAGGCCATCGACCGCATGTACGGCCTGCTCGACCAGCTCGAAGAGAATCGCGGCACCTACTGGCTGGGCGGCGACCTCGGCTACACGAACGACCCCAGCGAGCTCACCGTCTGGCTGGACGACGAGCGCGGCCGCCTGGTGCCCGTTCTGCGCGTCCACAACGAGCGGCTGCCCTACACCTACCAGGCGGCGCTGATCGCCATCCTCGACGACCACTTCGACTTCGCCGGCCTTGGCCTTGACGCTGGCTCCAACGGCCTGGCCGTGGAGCACATCCTCACCACCGAGGACCGCTACTCGGGCCACCAGTTCGCCTACCGCGTGGAGACCTACGACTTCGGCGGCACGCTGACCACGGGCTACGATCCCCAGGGGCGGCCCAAGAACCAGCGCACCAAGGAGTACATGACCAGCCTGATCAATGGGCGGCTGGCGGCGCGCACCATCCTTTTCCCCGCCGGCGACGCGGACCCGGACTGGGAGGACCAGTTCTGCACGCAGACCTACTCGCAGAACCAAGCGGGTCGACTGATCTATTCCAAGGGCAACGACCACATCATCGACAGCGCGCGCTGCGCAGCCCTGAGAAAGGAGCGCGAGCTCCTGAAGCAATTGGTGGACGACAACTCCTCCAGCGAGGCTGAATTCGTCATGCCGCTGGTCACCGACAACGTCTTCGTCTAGGAGGGCTCGATGGGCTTGTTTGGCATCGGAACGCGTGCCCAGCTTGCGGCCGAAAGCGTCCACCACGTGGGAGGCGAGCTAGAGGCCCAGGCAGCCACGGTGGATCCGTTCGGCAGCGAGATGGCGGAGACGGGCATTCCCGCTGAGTGGCTGGATCGCGGCACGAAGGCATGGGAGTACTACCAGCAGGAGCCCATCGTCAACAACTGCATCAACGCCTGGCGCACGCTGGCCCTGGGCGAGGACTTCACGCTGATCGCCTCCAGCACCGAGCTGCAGAAGGACGTGGACGCACTGAAGGAGCGGCTGGGCCTCAAGCGCTGGTTGAAGGACCAGCTCCTGCAACTGTTGACGAAGGGCGAGGCCGCGGCCTTCAAAGAGTACGGTGGCGAGAAGAAGGGCGAGACCGAGGACGGCCAGCCGCAGTACAAGGACTTCTCCCAGGTGAAGGCCCTGAACCCGCTCCTCCTGGACGTGGTCGTGGAGGACGGCAAGACGACCAAGGTGACGTCCTTCAAGCTGGATGCATCCAAGCAGCGCGTGGAGGTGGGTCCGGTCGCGATTGATCAGTTCCGGCGCTGGATGTGGGACGCGCCTGGCTTCGCCGAGCACGGCACCAGCATGGTGCTACCAGCATTCGAGTCCATCGAGCTTCTGCGGGACTACCGGCGCGCCGAGCGCGCCATCGCCAAACGCTGGGCCATGCCCATCCGCCTAATCAAGGTGGGCGGGCAGTTCGGCAAGACTGTGGTGATGCCCAAGGCCTCAATGCTGAAGGACATCAAGAAGGTCTTTGACTCCATGAGCGCCCAACAGGGGGCGGTGGTGCCGTTCTACGTGACCATCGACACCTACGGCGCTGAGGGTGAGGCGTTGAAGGTCGAAGAGAAGGCCAAGGAGACCAAGGGCGACATCATCGTCGCCATGGGCTTCACACGGGCGTTGGTCAGTGGCGACGGGGCCAATTTCTCCACCGCCAGCCTGGGCTTCGCCAAGGTCCAGCTGATGCTCTCGGACATCCGCGACATGGCGCGCGAGATGCTGCGCTGGGTGCTGGACGACTACCTGGCCATGCGCGGGCAGGAGGGCGAGAGCGTCCACATCGCCTTCCAGGAGATCGACCTCTCCGCCGGCGCCGACCAGCGCAAGGTGCTGGTGGATCTCTACGACCGCGGGCTGATCAGCGTGCGCAGCCTGCAGGCGCTGATGGGCCTTTCGCCGGACATCGAGCACGCCCAGATCGGGCGCGAGACCAAGCAGGTGATCGCCCCGCTCTCACCGGGCGACATCGTGGGCCTGGCCCAGCAGGAGATGCTCAGCCTCGACCAGGTCTTCTACCTGCTCAACCTGGCGGAGCGGCTGAAGGGGGCGCCGGAGGCTGCGCCAGCGCCAGCGCCGCCTGAGAACGGCGCACCGCAGACCGGCGACGTGGCCGGCCTCTACCAGCAGGTGGACCAGCTCATCCGCGCCCGGGCCGTGCTGGTGGCCCGCGAACGCGTACGAGAGCTGGCCGCGGATTCCACGCCAACCGCCTGATGCCACGCGCAGCCTGCAGCTGCGGCAGCTGGCACGCGCCCCTGCCCCGAGGAGAGCTCCACCTGGAGGTGGAGGCGCTCCTCCTGCCCCTGGGCAGCCGGGCTATCAGCTCCCACGCACTCACCCAGCGCCAGGCCATCGAGCAGGCCACGGCCCAGAGCCTGGCTCAGGCCGGGGCCTACTCGGACGAGGTGCTGGCCGGCAGCCTGAAGGCCCTGGACCGCGCGGCCAAGGACGTGAAGGCTCATGTGTTGGCGCTGGGTGACCTGTCACAGTTCGGTCCCGACGCCCAGCCGGGCAAGGCCGTGCAGCTGACTCGGCTGAAGGCCCTGGACAAGCACCTGGCCCAGACTGCCGCCCAGCTCAAGAAGGACCTGTCGCTGGTCCATCAGGACCTGACGGCCACGGCGACCAAGGCCGGCATCGAGGGCAAGCTGGCCCAGCTGGGCGCCATGAAGGTGGGCGGCTACCAGGCCCTGGATCAGGCGGGCCGGGAGGCCTTGGCTGAGGCGGCCTTCTCCCTCGTTCCCACCGACGCCCTGGACTTCCTCTCGAACTATCAGCTGCAGCTTCTGGGCAAGCTTTCAGACGACCTGGTGGCCGGCATCAAGGGCGCCGTGCAGGTGGGCATTGCCCAGGGCGAAGGTCCGGCCAAAATCGCCCGGCGTATTGGCGGCATCGTCAAGGACCCGGACGAGTTCCGCCAGGTGGGAAAGACGGTCTTCAAGACCGTGCAGCAGCGCGCCGAACTCATCGCGCGTAGCGAGGTGATGCGCGCCTACAACCAGGGCGCGCTGAAGTTCGAAGCGCAAGTGGGGATCAAGCGCGTGCGCTGGCTGACGGCCGGCGACGAGCGCACCTGCCCCGACTGCGGACCGCTGGACGGCAAGGAAACCAGCCTGGTAGACCTGCCGAGCCAGCCGCTACACCCCGCTTGCCGTTGCACGCATGTGCCGGCGGACATCTCCCAACTCATGACCAAGGATGTCTTGGAGTCTCAGTTGGCGGGGATGACTCTGGAGGACGCCGCTGTCAAGGAGGCGCTGAAGGACGGGGATTACAGCAAGCTCACCCAAGTCCAGCTGCGCGAGGTGGCCAAGGAGAAGGGCGTGTCCATCGCCCGCACCAAGGCCGACCGCATCGCCCTCTTGTCGAAGGCCGCGGGCCAGAGCGAGGAGTGGCTGGCTGGGCACACGCCCGCCGAGCTGGAGGCTTGGTTCAAGCAGTACAAGGTCGGTGCGCTCAAGAGCAAGGACGAGCTGGTGGCGGCCCTGCACAAGGCCGACCACGCCACGGACGCGGCCAAGGCAGCAGCCCTCAAACAAGCCGAGGAAGCGGCCAAGCAGGCCAAGCAGGCGGCCGAGGACGCCGCTGCGAAACTGGCCAAGACGAACCAGGCCGTGGCGGACTTCCATAGCGAGCTGGGCAAGCTGAAGGCCCTGGAGACGGATCCGGGCACGTTCGGCGAGTACCACGCCCAGATCGATGTAATGGTCCAGCACCTCTTCAAGACGAAGGAGCTGCTGGGCCCCCAGCAACTGGCCGAGCTGGAACAGTACGTGCTTACGTCGCACCACGCCTTCGCCAGCGCGGTGGAGGCCTTGCCCCAGGCCGTCCGGCGGGATATCCTCAAGGCGGCGAAGGTCAAGAACTTCCAGTGGTTCACGAAGGACGAGTCGGTCGCTTATCTGACGGACGTGACGGCCCAGACCAAGCTGGCTGAGCAGGTCGCGGCCAAGGTGGCGGCCGCCAAGGACGCGGCAAAGCTCAAGAAGGCTACGCCGCCGTCCAAGCCCACACCACCCGTGCCACAGCCCACGGCCGCGCCCGCCAGCCCCGCGGTCCAGGCCCGCACGGCCGATGATGCCTGGCAGGAGCTCAAGGCCCGGAACCCCTTCCGCTTCCACAGCGACGCCAGCGAGCTGGGCGGCGTCCACACGAAGTACTTCTACCTGGATGAGGCCGGCGACAAATGGCTGTTCAAGCCCATCGCCGAGGACTTCCGCGCCTGGGGCGACGAGGTGGCCTACCTCATCCAGCGCGAGATCGACCCGGAAGCCATCGAGGTGCGCTGCATCGAGCTGAAGGACCTGCACGGGAAGCGGCGCCTGGGCTCGATCCAAAAGATGAAGAAGGGGCTCAGGGATCCCGCGAACTTCGAGAAGATGGATGTGGCGGCCATTGACTCTGCGGAGCTGGTGCAGATCCAGCACGAGCAGGTGGTGGACTGGCTCATCTCCAACCACGATGGCCACGCGGGCCAGTTCCTGCGCGCCCAGGACGGCCGGGTTTACGGTATCGACAAGGGGCAGCTCTACAAGTACTTCGGCCGCGACACGCTGTCCGTGGACTACGCACCCAACGCCGGCGGGCGTTTCGACGAGCCGCTCTACAACAAGCTCCTGCGCACCCACCGGGATGGGAAGATCAAGCTGGACCTCCAAGCCACGGAGGAACGCATCCGCCGGGTGGAGGCGATCTCCGACGCGGCCTTCCGCGAGATGCTCATGCCCTATGCCGGCCGCCGCTTCGCCGGCCAGCCCGGCGCGCTGGAGGATTTCCTACGCGCCGCGGTGGATCGCAAGAACGCCATCCGGGCGGACTTCGAGCGCCTCTACAGCCAGATCGAATCAGCGCGCACAGGCAAGCAGGTGACCTTCCGCTTCGGTGCCGCTGTGGCGGAACCGGCTCTTGCGAAGACTGTGGACGACGGGCTGGCCTGGGCGCGGGGCAGCCGCATCGACCTGCCAGAAGAAGTGAAGACCATCCGGGAATCCGGCTGGCAAGGGCGCTCCCTGGCGGTGGACAGGGGCGACATCGAGGACCAGAACGTGCTGGTGCGGGAGGTGGCGGGCCTGAGCGGCGAGCGGCAGACCGTGCTGCAGCTGCGGCTGCGGCCCGAGGCGGACAAGCGTGTGGTGAAGGTCTTCAAGGCCAATGTGGTGGGCGAGATTCCCAAGGAACTGGTGCACGAGGATGAGTTCTGGGATACGATCCTGGCTGCGGCCAAGACGGTCAACACGCACAAGGGCGATTTGGGTTACAACACGGGCAAGCTCAGCGCGGCCGAGGAGCTTCGTCCCCGGCTGCAGCGCTTGGCCAAGGGCGGCAACCCGCTGGAGCAGGCGATGGCGCGCCAGTACCTGGACGTGCTGGACGCGATTGCTCAGGCCGTGGATGCCACGCGGCAGGGCATGTCCACGGGCATGCCTCTGATCAAGCCCTACGCGCCCAGCGCGGCGGACCTGAAGGCGCTGCGGCAGGGGATGAAGGCCGCGCCCAAGACAAGCGGCCTGCGCGTGTCCACCAGCCCGGTGTGGACCGAGGACCGCCTGGCCACGCGCGGCCACGGCCTGGCCGTGGAGGCGGAGAACGTGCCCCTGTCGCGTTGGCATTCTGGTATCCACGACAAGCTGGTAGAGTACCACGCAGACCTGGGCGATGGGGTCGAGGTCGTCTACAAGCCCTGGCAGGGCACGGGCCGAGCGGAGGGCAAGAGCTACGCCCTGCAGGGCCGCATGTCGGTGCGCGTGCGCGAGGGGACCAGCGAGGCCACTGTGGCACGGGCGATGGACAAGCTGAAAGTCCTGGGTCTGGACGCCGCGCCTGCCTCGGCCGTGGACGAGGAGCTCATGTACCTGCAGAAGGTGGCCTATGTCGCCAAGGTGGACCAGACCCCGGCCTTTCTGGCGGCGGCGGAGGAAGCGCGCAAGGCAGGCTCGGGCGAGGCGGCCGTACGCGTCTGGCGCGAGGCCTGGAGCCGGCACCTGGGCGTCAAGGACGTGACCAAGCTCCCCGACTACAATCCCGCCGGCATCCACCAGGCCAGCACCACGGGCGCCAAGGCCGGCGCCGGCATGCGCGTGCAGTACCGCTTTGATATCCCGCGCGAAGAGCTGGCCAGGGAGCTGGAGGGTTACACGCTCATGCACCACCTGACCAAGGGCACGGTGGAGGACTTTCTGGATGCTGTGCTGCCCACCAACCGTGCCTTCGTGCCCACGGCCGACCGATTCGGCGTGGGCGTGCCGCTGGGCGGCATGAGCCCAACCCAGGACCTGAACACAGGTGGTGCCAGCTATTTCTTCACGCGGATCATCAAGGGCGCCAGCCCCTATCCCAACAGCATCCGCTTCAAGGTGGACATGCTACGGCGCGCGGACGCCATCAGCTACAGCAGCGACAAGTACGGCAAGGTGGTGGGCGATTTCGTGCGCGAAAACCGAATCTCGGACATTCCAACCTGGAAGCGAATGCCAAACTACGGGGGCAACGAGACGATCTTCAAGGGCGCGGTCCCACTGCTGGAGCACTTGGACGCCATCGTGGTGGACAGTCAGGCCAGGCGGACGCGAGTGCTGGCCTTGTTCAAGAAGCACGGGATCACGGCGCTGCCCGACGGGCGGGGCATCGATGACGCGGTGAGGGTGAACGGATGAGCGAGGACATGCGCGAGCAGCAGCGGCGAGTGTTCCAGGTCTATCTGGACCGTCTGCACGAGGACCCGGGCTGCGAGGTGGGCGTCACCTGGGTGGCGGACCGGGACACGCTGGTGTCCTTCTCAGCCGGCATGCGCGTCCTGTCTGCGACGCCACTATTCAACAGGGCGACAGGCGAGATCGAGCGCTGGCGCCACTGGCTGCTCTTCGCCGAGATGGGCATCTTGGACACCTTCGGCGGCGGCCACCCCGTGCACTGCTTCGAATGTGAATTGCTGGAGCAGGATGCCCTGCACGTCAGGCTGCGGGAGGTAGGCGGCACCTACGAGTTCCTCATCTGCCACAACGACCCGCACGACGACGACGAGCGCCAGGCCGCGGTGTATCACGATTGGGCGCAGGCCGTGAAGGAGCTAGGCGGCGAGCCAGCGCTGCAGGCGCTGCTTGACCGCCAGGCGGAGCAGTGGACGCAGACGCTGCGGACTACGGGGGAGATGAAGCCATGAGGGTGCACTGGTTCTACGTCTTCGACCTGGAGGCTGAAGGACGCAAGAAACCCATCGGCGCGTGGATTCTCCAGGACGGTGTGCTCGATTACGTCTTCGACCCCGCCTACCCGGACGACGAGGCGATCCCATCAGACCTCATCAATCGCATGCTAGAGGTTGGCGAAAAGGTGCTTGGCCTGGAAGGTTTGAGATACTGGCGAGAGCACGTGGGCTATACCCATAGCGCTAGCCAGATCAAGGAAGAAGACGTGACGGATTACACCATGTGGTTCTGGGAAAGGCAGGCCGCTGTGACCGAGGGCTGTAGTTTGAGACGCGGAGGGGGGCTCGGGGCAGGCGCTGGCCAACTTCCGACGAAGAGCGCAATTGCCCAGACTGAGACCCGTTGGACGGCAATGAGTTCGACTTAGCCGACCTGCCTTGTTTGCCTCCGCATCCACGAGCCCGTCGTCCTCAAGGTTACCCTCTTTAGGGACATACTGGAAGATCACCATGCACGCCAGGCATTGGAGAACTTGGAGATCCAGAAAGCGCTAGAGCATCGATGACGAGTTGCAGATTCTTCTTCAGTGTAAAGAGTATTAAGTCAGAGTCTGCGCTAAATGGGTTAAAGTGTCAATATGATGTCAATTAGTAGTGTCAACTAATTTAGTATCGGAGTTTAGTTGTCTGATATTATCACGCTTATATTTCAAGAATACACAAATCTAGATGACTGTATGTGCAAATACGGCTGAACTTAATATTATGCTCACTTCTTGTCAGTGATGGCCGAGATGCCTTTGATCTGAAACCAGCTCTTTGAAGGTAGAAGCGGGGAATAGAATCTATTACCGCCAACCCTTGTAGCTGTCTGAATCAAGGCATCCATTGCGGCACCTAGTCCATCCTCCTTGTAGGCTGTTGATCGGCTTCCATTTGTAAGGCAAGGTATACTAGGATGTTTTATGTCTGAAAGGTATGCATCGAAGGTATCACGTGCCACAGCCATGCCAAAAATGCGCCAAGCATACTTCCTTCCCAGATAGTGACCATCAGGTGCGCTATATTGAATTCGATCATCTGATTTTTGCGTTTCGAGAGCTCTACATTCCTCCCCGAGCAAGCGTGCGACGTAGTGACTCTTGTGCGGATCTACTTCGTCTGCCTTTGCAGTAGCCGATACATCAACCCAGTTCAAGCCGTTTTTAACAGTAAATCCTATATTGTATCTCTGTCCTTCCATGAGAATTGGTTCATGATTCGCAATGAATTGGTACACCGTGGTTGTGTTTTTCGGAGAAAAGCTGTGTAAAAACTTGCCATTCGGATAGGGAATAATATTGTAGTTTGTGACAATCAAGACTGGCGTAGTATGTAACTTTCGAGACTTCATCGGTCTGGTCTCCTCAAAGTGATTAGTAGGCTTGAGATCCTTTGGGTTGGCTCGAAGCTCTTGCGGGGCCACTCCCGGACGTGAAAGCCGTCGCCATTTCCTCCCAAAGAGAGTTTTGGAGCGAGTAATCAACAATCCTTGACTATACTCAATCATATACCATGCCGAAACATACTTGGCGGGGTTTTTAGCTATTCAGGCAAATACCACTCGATTATTTCTCGTACATGATCCGGAGCTTCACTTATGGCGTTTCGGAAGACGATATTCTCCACTGTGATCGAATCCACATATTCTGCTATCTCTTCAATGCGGTCTGGTGCGAATCCATATCGCATGAGCAGGATATGTTTGGCGTTGTTTGTTCCATATTTGAGAAGTTCAATCATACGATCTGCGCGATCATCAATAGTCCGCTCACTGTAGATCTTGAAGGCCGCTACGAAGGTATCTGAGAGACAGAAGGAAATAACTTGATCGAGATAGTCATAAGTGTCAAACAACACCGCATCATAGCTAACTACATTGGCCGGCGTGCCCTCAACGAATAGAGGGAATCGTCGCACTAGTGTCTTGTTTGGCAGTTGGCTAGCTGCTTGAGAGAACTCCGCCTGCCCTTGTCTTCCGAGATTTCTTCTTGAAATGTGACTGTACCGAATTCCAACTATTTCTTTGAATGCTCGTCCTTGTATGGTGTGCAAAAATATCTGAATGGCTTGGCTAAACACCGCAACTTCGCCTTCGACGAGACACCGCCCTAGGGCGGCTTCGTAGATTTTTCTATAACAATCGCAAACATTGTGTCTGATTTCGGCCTTGTCCTCCCCCCCAATGCTTGCTCTTATACCACGGGCATCTGCAAAAACGCTGTCGAGAATTTGACTGGCACTTTCTAGGACGATTGCGGTTGATAGTCGCTCAACTCGCGACATCGGCAAGTTCTTATCCTCATCAAAGGTGTTTTCGCGAATAGAATTCAAGTATTCACCAGTGTCACTGTCTTCTGAGTAGTCGCCAGTCTCAATTATTGATGCCTCATCTAGTCTCAAGGGGAAGTTCATCCGGTCAATGAAGAGCTTTGGATTTGTAGTGTACACATAACCGAAATCAAACTCGCTGCCACTCGTGAGTCTGCCAGCCCGACCAATTAGATTCTTGAAGGCCAGTGCTCGCTCCTTCTCTCTACCTGGCAGCCATGGATTCTTGAGCCATACTACGTCAAATGGCATGTTCACACCTTGGGCAAGAGTGCTTGTTGCGAAGCACATGACCGCATGGCCTCCACGAATGAAATCCTCTATGAGAAAACGAACCTCGAGTGGAACAGATCCATGGTGAATGACGACTCCCTTTCTCAGTAGGGTTATCATGTCTGAACGATGCTCATTCTCGTTTGCACCGATGATGTCGACTATCCTACTTACAATTCTAAGAGCATCTGGCTCCTCAATTGGAGGCAGATCTGTAATGTGATCAGAGAAGTCTGTTAGATAGCTTCCATCATAGATTGATGCTTTAGATACGTAGACCAATATGGAATGCTGCGGGGAAAGACAGAATGTCGGGAAGTCACATTCGAACTGCACGCAGTTTTTCAGATGATGCCCGTTGGTCAAGTAAGGTGAGAAGCAGTAATCTCGGCCGTTCGAGTGTCTGAAGACGCAAATCCTACCGACAGATCCGTGATCATATGAATGAGCGTATCCCCTTTCGAAATCGATTTCATGTTTGCTGAATTGAGCCTCAGGGTTGATGACAAAGGGGTGGGCAAAAACCAACTTTGCACGCGGGAAGTGCTTGATGATCCTTCGAACCGTGACATCAAACAGTACACCCCGCGTATCATCTTCCGAGATTTGTGCTTCATCGAGAAAGAAGGTACCCACCGACTGCAACTCGCGAGATAGTCTGAACAGATCTTTCGTGCGTTCAGGGGTTAGGACGAAAATTCTGCGGGGTGCCCGAACTGTGAAAATTTGTTCAACAAAAGGACAAATCATCACATTTTTGTCGCTGCGAAAGCGATCTCTGAAAGCCCCCATGTACTCGGCGATCAGCGCTCGTGATGGCACAATGACAACGGCATCTTGCAGGTCCCGAGCTATATACTCGCGGACTGCGTAGGACTTCCCAGAACTTGTTGGCGCAGAGATTGATACATACTGCATCGAATCGATGGACCGGCTGACACTTGCCTGAATAGGTGTTAGACGCTTGCCATATTCTTGTTCATGGGTTCTTCCGAAACCAGACATAAGAAATGAATAGAGATTGTTGTCTTCTTGTACTTTGTGAAATAGTCCTAACGCCGCCAGAATTTGACCCTCGACTCTTGTGAAGGCAAGGGAGTGGTACCGTTTATAGTAGGCGAGCGCTTCAAGGTCAGTTAGTGAGGTTGGTCCTTCACGATGCAGTCTGTCCAACAAGACCGCCAACTCCGTCGTTACATTCACGCTTGCGAGTATAGATCTAAGCGCCATGGCTGACACCGACAACTATGATCGCATGAGAGTTGTTGACCCGGGCAACCTGACGTGCTTGCTCAACTGCATGTCGAAGTACATTGAGAGGTCGATGCGCGTCCAGCGAGAATGCAATAACGACCCCCCATGTGTCCCTATCAAGTTCATCCATTCCTTCTGGGGCAAGGAGTTGAAGATGAGGAGTGTCTCGAAGATGCTTCTCTTCTTCAATGAAGCGATCGATCTGTTCGATTGCGTCACTGTATGGATTGCTGTTTGAGGAGTACTTAGCTTCTCCGAAGTGGATGACGTGAGCTGGGCATATGGTGTGAAAGTCAAACCCTTCGTTCCCGCTGATCTGTGCCTTCCAAAGCTCCGCAATTGGGAGTGCCGTGTGGGAGAACACGAGTTCAATGGCCTTCGATGCGCCCATTGAAACCATCAACTCGCCGAACGCGCTGTTCACTTTATTCGTGTCTGCTGTCTGGCGAAACAGGTCAGCGAGGCGCGTTGCGGTTTCAGCCACTGTGTGCCGATATGCACGCTGCGATCTCGGATCCAAGTCCATGATCCAGGATGTGTCAAGGATGTCTCTAGTTAAGTACGTCGCCATTCTCTCGACGTCCGACACTTTGACATGGCAGATGAGAATGTGGGGCTGCCCGTGGTCTCCTTCGACAGCGGCCATCTCACAACCCATTTCCACTACAGGATTTATCGCCAGATACTGGTATCCGTCAGTCACGATCTCACCCGTTACGATTCTGGGTTAATCCTCTACCGAGCCACATTCAGTTTCACTCAATTCTGCGCCGCTTGATAATCATTGTCGGCCCATCGTGAGCTTCAACTGCGTTGTGCTTGCCATTGTGCCTAAACTCAAATGGCCATTGAATGCAAGTTCCGTGACAGACGTAGAGTCGGCTGCATACTGGCTTCGCTTCGGGTCCGATCTGTGTACAAAGTGTGCTTCACCCGCTCATGCGAACCCAACCGCCTTATTGCTCCAGTCCTCGACAGCAGCCTCAAGTATACACTTCGATTGTACATCTTCGAAATCTGAGTAGCTGGGCATCGTATCTCAGTTCCATTGCCTGTCGCTATGCGATGTCCATTGCCTTTTCATTGGAAAGATATTCAGAGGATAGCAAGTCGAAGGCTTGATTACCACTCAGAAATACTAAAGAATGCAGAATTGCTTTTTCAAGCACCATCGGCCTATGCACTATCACCAACAAGTCTTGACATGCCCTCTCGGACAGGAGATCGTATCCGCGAATCCATGAACTCGCGGGGACGAGCATGCCTTTTCTAACCGTCGAAGCTGCCCTCTTCCCTGAGCTGACCGCCCAAGGTGCCGGCGCGCCCCAGAGCGTCGTCCAGTACATCGGGAACAAGCGCAAGCTACTAGACTGGATCCGCGAGCAGATCCCCGAGGGCGTGAAGACCGTGGTCGATGCCTTCGCTGGCGGCGGAAGCGTGAGCTACATGCTCAAGCGCGAGGGCTTCGCCGTCCATTCCAACGACAGCCTGCACTGGCCCCATCACATCGCCCGGGCCGTGGTGGTCAACCAGAGCGAGATCGTGACGGACGAGGAGATTGAGGCCCTCTGTCAGCCCAACCCCAAGGCCGGCACCTTCGTCCGGGACAACTACGCCGGCAAGTTCTGGAAGCCCGAGATCCATGGCGTCATCGACGAGGTGCGCGAGAACGTTGACGCCCTGAAGGGCTATAAGCGCGACCTCGCCCTAGCCGCCCTGGGCGCTACCATGCTTTCGGCCCGCGGCTGGTTTCCCCAGTTCACCACCAGCAAGGTCAGCGAGGATGGATACTCGCCCGAGCAGTTCTACAAGCGTCTGGGCGAGGTCATTCGGCGTCTCAACTCCATGGTCTTGGAGGGGCCCGCCTGCACGGCCCAGCGCTTGGACGTGCGCGAGTTCTTGCCCAAAGTGGATGCAGATCTGGCTTACTTCGACCCCCCTTATGTGACTGAATTCAGCGCGGCCAACTACAGCGCCAACTACCACGTCGTCGACGCGGTGATGGTCAAGGGCGAGGGCCGCACTCCCAACGCCGACAGTGTCACACGGATGGAAAAGACCCAGGGCGACCTGACCAAGGCCAACATCCTGGAGTTCTTCCAAGAGGTCTTCGGGGCGTCCGAGCACATCCCCAACTGGCTCTTGTCCTACCGCGACCACAGCTACCCCAGCGAAGCCGAAATGCAGGAGCTCTTCGTGAAGGCCGGACGCGAGTTCCGGTTGGAGACGAAGGACTTCTCCTACGGCAGCCTGGCCGGCAAGCGGCGGAATGAAGAGCCGGCCAAGGCCAAGGAGTACCTGTTCGTGGGCACGGCCAAGACGGCCGAAGAGCCCGCGGAATCCAAGGAGGACGACGTGAGGGATAAGCCCCCGGTGGACGCGGCGGCCATAACCGCCCTGCAGGCGAGCGCGGCCAGCAACGCGCGCATGACCGCCCGCCTGGACGTGGGCCGCTTGGTGGCCGTGGCTGAGGAGGCCAAGGAAGGCGGCGAGGACCACGAGATCGCCTTCGTCCTGTGTCACGCCGGCACCAACAAGAACAGCGACCACTTCTCGGTGGAGGAACTGAAGGCGGCTGCACCCAGCGCGGCCGGGGTGAAGATCAACCTCAAGCATGGTCAGAAGGCCCAGGACATCGTGGGCAAGACCGAGTCAGCGGCCTTCGAGGACGTGGACAGCGGCCGGGTGGTCTGCGCCGGCAAGCTCTTCACGGGCAGCGATGACCTGGCGGCCAAGGCGCGCAAGCTAATCCACGAGGAACTCATCACCAAGGTCTCGATGGAGTGCGCCTACGAGAAGGGCGAATGCTCCGTCTGCGGGCACACCTTCGCGGCCGCGGCGGATCGCTGCGAGCACCTGAAGAAGCAGAAGGGTCAAAAGGTCGAGGGCAAGGACTGCTTCGAGATCCTCCACGGCGTGACCTTCACCGGCGCCGGCCTCCTGGAGGGCTACGAGCCCGCCGATCCCAAGGCCGACATCACCTCCATGGCCCAGGGCGAGGATGGCCGCTTGCGCGCCACCTCCTTCTACGGCGACATGGGCGCACGCCCCGAGAGCGTCAAGCAGGTCCTCATCCAGCAGGAAATCCAGGACGACCTGTGGCGGACGCAGGACGCCTTCCGCATGGTCGTGGGCGGCCTCGTGGGAGAGTGTGCCGCGGGAAAGGCCACGCTGGACGACACCAGCACGAAGATCCGCCAGGCCGCCACCGACACGGCGGATCGCGTGATCCAGATCCTCACGAGCATCAGCAAGGAGACAGACGACATGAAGGACCCGAATGCCCAGGCGGCCAGCCAGAAGCCGCTGAAGGAGATGACCCAGGCCGAGCTCCTGCAGATTGCGGAGCAGCTCATCACCCAGAACGAGGAGCTGACCGGCAAGGTTCAGGCGGCCGAGGACGAGAAGGCCAAAAGCGCGGCCAAGCAGGCGGCTGAGGCCCTGGTGGTTCTGATGGAGAAGAAAGGCCGGGCCTTCGCCGATGCCGCCGCGCGCCAGGCGGAGGTTGAGCGGCTGGCCGGTCTGTCCGACGAGGCCCGCAAGGCCGTGGAGGACAGCTGGAAGGACATGCCCGACAAGCCCGGCACGCCCGAGAAGTCCGGTGCGCCCGACAAGGAGGCCGCAGAGCCTACCGAGGAGGAGAAGGCGGCTGCGGCTGCGGCCGGTGGTGCCGGCAGTGCCAGCGCTGCAGGCAAAGGTGCGCTGCGCGCCAACGCAAGCCTGGCGCCCTCCACGGGCGGCGACCCGGCCCCCCAGGGATTGACGGAGAAGCTCGGCGCGGGCCTGTCCGCCCTCCACGAGCGCCGCCTGGCCCGCGAGCGGGGCGAGCTCGCGGAGTAGAAATCATCACCACCCGGTGGTGCCGGGTGATCCAGTCACAAGGAGAGCAGCATGTACAACAACTCCCATCCCGGCATCGAGTTCGGCGACGGCGTCCTCAAGGGGCCGGGCACGCCGGGTCAGGTGCTGAAGAGCGTCGGCAACAACGAGTTCTCGGTGGTGTCGGCCGCCGGGGACACGCCGGCGGGCATCCTCAAGCGCGCGGACAAGGACTGCAGCGCCCAGGGCGCCACGGAGACCACGCCCTGCGTGGTGGACACGGGGGCCTTCGTCTTCCAGACGGACCAGTTCTCGGGCACGCCGGCGGCGGGCAACAACCTCACGTTCGACACCACCACGGCCAAGCTGAAGGTGGCGGTGGCGACGAACAAGATCGTGGGCCGCGTGCTCTCCGTGGATGGCTCGGAGATCAGCGTCCTCTGGACCAACCACGGCCTGGTGGCCTAACCCGCCATCCTGAGACAAGGAGAGCACACGTGAAGAAGCATGCCACGATGAGCGAGGCCGAGCTGCAGGCCCTGGCGAACCTGGTGCAGCAGGCCACGCGCACGGAGAACGGCCTCTATGCGCTGGCCGAGGCCGTGGGCCCGGTCATCCGGATGGAGATCGAGCGCAAGAACATCGTCCCCCTCATCCTGACCGAGCACACCCTGTCGCCCGGGCAGGATGCCAAGCACACCAAGCGACGCACCCTGCAGGCCCATTACATCGGCGTGGGCGGCCAGCCGCACCGCCAGGAGGTCAACAACGACCAGGAGGTAATCTTCCCGGTCTTCCGCCTCCATGCCAAGCCCATGGTGGACGTGACCGATCTGAAGAGCGGCAACCTGGGCAAGATCGAGGAGATGCAGACCGACGCGGCCCAGGCCATCCGCAACAAGCTGAACGCCAAGCTGGTGGCGCTCCTCTCGGCCGCGGCGGCCACGCTGCCGGCCAGCAACGTCGTGACCATCACGGGCGGCAAGCTTACCGACACAGGGCTCGGTGATCTGATCAGCAAGATCAATGACCTGGAGCTGAACGCCCGCTACATCCTCCTGCGCGGCAGCCGCCTCATCGACCTGAAAGACTTCAACCTGGACCCCGAGTCCCGGCGCGAGTTCATCGAGAAGGGCGTCCTCAACCGTTTCGGCGGGGCGGGCCTCGTCAACACGGCCTCGATGAGCAAGACCGAGGTCATCGTCATCCCTGACATGGAGGTCGGCAAGTACGATGTCCGCACGCCACTGACGGTGGACCCGCAGAAGACCGACTTCAAGGTGGGCTTCCTGACCTACCACGAGTGCGCGATGGGCATCACGCGCCCCGACCTGATTTTCAAGGCGGTCATCACCGCGTAACCCAACGGATCAGACAGCCGGCCGGGGATCCCTCCGGCCGGTGCTCTCTCCTGAGGAGGACCCATGTATCACGTGCTAGGTAAGGAAACGACGGTGACCATCGGAGAGCGGGTCTTCAGCCCCGTCCAGGCGACGACCTTCGCCGAGGAACTGCCGGCTGAAGTGGCGGAGCGCGCCGACCTGCTCCTCATCGAGGAGGTGCCGGATGAACAGCCTGCAATGGTTCTGGGGGGTCTGTCGGCCACCGGCACGCTGCAGACGGGCGCCGGTGAGGCTGGCGGGGCCGGCACGGACGCCACGGTCGCCACGGAAGGTGAGGGCACGGCGCCGGACCCATCTCTCCTGACGGATGAGGCCCTCACGAACGGCGTGGCCCTCATCACCGTGAGTGATGACGACGAGGACACGGGTGGCCAGGGCATGGCGCCGGATCCCTTCGCGGACCCGACCGAAGGCCCGGCCGCATCGGCAGGCCAGACCCACGGTCCGGCACCCAAAGACGCACCCGCGGGCAAGGGCGGCCGCGGCGGGAAGAAGTAGGGCACCATGGCCACCACGATCACCCAGCTCATCAGCGCGTTGCGTAGCGAGCTCGTCGCGGCGAATGAAGCCGACCTGACGACCGAGCAGCTGCGTGGCTCGCTGAAGCGGGGCCTGGCGGCCCTGAACCGCGACTTCGAGCGCGCCTACATCCTGTTGCCGGATCTGGAGACCATCGAGCCGGATCTGTCCGGGGCGGACGAGGAGCTGCTGCTCCTGGCGTCCCTGCCCACCTGTTGCCGGATCGAGATCGCCAAGGCCACCCGGCGCCCGAGCTTCAAGGCCGGCGCCATCGAGATCGACAACACGCGCGCTGCGGGAGCGTGGCGCGAGCTCCTGTCTCATGCGAACGAGGAGTACCTGCGGCTGGTGGAGCTGGGCGTGGCCCAAGGCCTCGCGTCGCTGAAGCCGCTCCTCTTCGAGCGGGGCTCTGTCACGGCCACGGAGGGCGCGTGAGCTACCTGACGGCATCCGAGGCCACCCTGTCTCTGAAGGACATGGACCAGCTGCTCGCCATGACAGGCGACGTGATCCAGCTCCGGGCGCGCCAGACCCCCCCGGCCACGAGCTTTGCGGGGGACCCGGGCGAGAGCTTCGGGTCTCCCGCCGCCGTCCCTGCTGTGATTACGGCCAAGGCCCCCGAGGACCTGCTGCAGGTGGGCCACGAGCTCCTGGTGGTGGTGGCCTCGGCGACCATGGTCGCCGAGGGCGACGAGTTCACCCACGGCGCCTACCGCTACCGGGTGGTGGACGTGGTGGAGCGAAACCTCTTCGGCACGGTGACCCACCTGGAGCTGGCCGCCAAGAAGCTGCACGGGGGGGCCTGATGCTTGACGGCGTCACCATGCTGCTGGACAAGAAGGCCCTGGAGAAAACCAAGAAGCTGCTGAAGGCCTTTCCACAGGTGCTGGCCAAGAGCCTGGCTCTGGCCATCATGCAGATCGCCCTGGTCATCAAGACTCAGGCACAGCAGAGCCTGACGGACGAAGGAGCCATCGACCTAGGAGCGCTGCGGGCATCCTTGCACATCGTCGTGGTCGGCCCGCTCACCGTCCTGGTGGGCACGCCATCTGAGTACGCGGCCCCAGTGGAGTACGGCACCAAAGGGCACTTCGTGAAGGTGGACAACATCCCAGGCCTGCGGGAATGGCTGGTGCGCCACAAGATCCAGGATGGGGCGGAGCGGACCTACTTCTTCGTCCACCCTAGCCCTAAGCCCTTCATGGCGCCGGCCTGGATGATGGGCGTGACCATGACCCCCGCGACGGTGGAAGCGGCCGTGGAGATGGCGTTCCAGACCGTGGAGAAGTTCCTGTGATCGTCCAGCGCTCCTTTGCCGCCCACGTGGTGGGCCTGTCGCCCGGCCTGGCCGTCTTCAAGGACGAGCTGGCCTGGACGCAGGCAGGCGAGCCCTGGCCCTGCCTGCTGGTAACCCTCGTGTCGCTCCGGCCCGGGTCCAAGGGCACGGGGACCTACGACCGACGGATCTTCGACGAGGACACGGGGACCTACCGCTACGAAAAGCACCACGTGGAGCGCCAGGTCCTGCGGCTGACGATCCGCAGCGCGGCCAAGGCGGGCAAGAGCGGCGCGACCCTGGTGGAGGAAGTGGCGGACGCCATCCGCAGCCTCCTGCGCGCACACGCCCAGGGCCAGGCCCTGGATCTCGTGGACGCGGCGACGGGGACGAGTGTCCACGTGGAGCGCCTTCGCCTCATCACCGAGAGCGACCAGAGTCCCCAGCTCAGCCGGGTGCCATTCGAAGCGCAGAAGACCCTGGACGTGGAGCTGATGGCCGTTTGGCCCGTGGTGACCACCGTGGCGCCACCCTTCCAGGACGTGACCCTGACCGTGGACGTGGAATAGGGAGAGACCATGACGAAGCCGAACACGCCACTCACCCAGCCAGCTGAGAACCCGCTGAAGGATCCCAAGGCAAACACGCTGCAGCGGGTGGAGACCGTGCTGAAAAAGCTGAAGCTGCCGGAGCCGGTGGCGGCCGGCGTCCTGGCCGAACACGGGCTGACCCGGACGGCCCTCGTGGATCCGGTAGAGTTCCAGGCCCAGGTGACCGCGTGGCTCGCGGCTCCGGCGAAGAAGTAGGGAGGGCATCGTGACCCGGATCATCAAGGACGTCTACACCGAGTACTTCTCGGGGCTGGCCGGCATGAGCCAGCTGCCGTCGGCCATTGAGCTCGTGGCCGGCTCGGCGGGCGGCGGCGATAAGCTGACCCGCTACATCCTCTCGGACAAGCGCAGTGCCATCGATCTCTTGAAGAGCGGGCCGCTCCTGCAGGCGGTGCTGGAGCGCCTGGATGCCGGCTCCTCGGTCATCTACGCCCTGCGCCTGGCCGGGAGCGCCCTGGCGACGGCGAGCATGACCATCCCCGGCGCCACGGGCACGGCCTTTACCCTCACCGGCTACTACCCGGGCGCGTGGTGGAACGACGTGGAGGTGGGTGTCACGGCGAACGGAGCCGACCGCACGGTGGAGATCCTGGATCCCGCCACGGACACGGTAACCAGCTTCACCGGGACGACCAACGCGGCGCTGGTGGACGCCATCAATGCCGGCCAGTCCGTGGTGAAGGCCACGCTGGGCGCCGGCACGCTGGTGGCGGCCAAGGTCACGGCCAACATGACGGGCGGCAACGACGGCCTGACGCTGGCCAACGGAGATGTCACGGCGGGCATCACGGCCAGCGAGGACTACACGGACGTCAATTGGGTCCACTTCGTTGGCGCGGATACCCTGACGCTGTGGGCGGCCATCCTGGCCAGTTGCCGCACGATGGTGACGGGCAACCTGGGCGAGCGCTTCGCCCTCCTGGACGTGCCGCGGATGGTGGTGGCCAGCCCGCTGGCGCCCACGGCCGCCGAGGTGTCCACCTACCTGACGACCATCCAGACCCTCATCGCCAGCGTGGCCGACACGAACGCGGTCATTTGCACGGGCGAGGCCCGTTTCACCGGCCACGACGGGACGGTCTACTGGAACCGCATCACCAGCGCGGTCTCCGGCCAGCTGGCGGCTCTGAAGGTCCAGGAGAGCCTGCTGGCCAAGCAGCCCGCCGGAATCTCGGCCCTCTGCCCTGAGTGGAACGTGGGCCAGCAGACGGTGCTCGTCACTGAGAACCTGATCCACTTGCGCCAGGAACCCGGCCTCGGGCTGATCATCGGCCTGTCCAACGTCCGCTGCCCGGCCGGCAGCGCCTACAACCGTGTCGAGAAGCTGCGCGCGGTCTACGCCTTCGGCAAGGCCACCCGTCTGGCGTCCCTGCCGCACCTGGGCAAGCCCAACGACAGCGAGGGCGAAGGACTGAAACTCCTGGAGGCCGACATCCGCCAGGTGGCCAACCTGATGGTCCAGAAGGGCGAGATCGACGGCTACGAGCTGCAGCTGATCTCCACGGCCGAAATGCGCGCCGCGGGCGAGGTCCAGGTGGTGGCCAGCGTCAACAGCATGAAGGCCTTCGAGATCATCCTGGAGAAGGTGTACCTGAGCTAGGCATTGCCGGCTCGCAACTGAAGGAGAACTGCCATGCCGCCCACTCCGGGATTTGCGGACGGCGTCGCCGGGAACAGCGTCAAGCTGCTCGTGAACGGCGTCCCTGTGTTCGGCCTGAAGAACTTCAACTGGAAGCTCGCCCAGGACAAGAAGCCGGTCTTTGGCGCGGGGTTCGCGGACGCCCACGGGGTGGTCCGGTCGAACCACAAGACCTACGAGATCGACTTCGAGATCACCGAGCTGCTCGTCCCCATGACGGCCCTGCGCGCGGCCATGAGCGTCGGCAGCCTGGCCGCGGGCGAGATGTACCTGGACCCGACGGACTTCCGCAACGGCGTCATCGTCCTGTTCTATCCGGGCCTCAATGCCGCCATGTCCAAGACCTTCACGGGCGTGGAGCTCGTGGCCTGCGACGGTGGCATCTCGGATTCCGAGGACGCCGAGGCCATCAGCATCAAGTGCTCGGGCTTCGCCACGGGCATGCTGCCCTACGTCTGATCGAGCATCGTCCGAGGAGACAGAACGTGGACAAACCTGGCCCCGGGTCTTCCCGGGCGGACCCGCGTCCTTCTCCCCGGATCTCTCTCAATCTCAATCCCGGAGAATTCATGCAGCCGCAAATCGTCACACCGGAGCTGATCGAGACGCTCCGCACCGCCTACCCCAACCAGAGCCTGTTCCAGCTGGAGACG
>Ga0172380_10000341_pt1 | contig 94371 bp, 75 predicted proteins | sample Leawe162metaG_FD_119747 | JGI IMG/M metagenome (GOLD analysis project Ga0172380, IMG submission 119747) | Leachate microbial communities from a municipal landfill in Southern Ontario, Canada - Leachate well 162 metaG | ecosystem: Engineered > Solid waste > Landfill > Unclassified | place...
CTCTTGCCTGGCCAGCGCCTGCACACCCTCCTGCTTCTCTTCCCGAAGTTTTTCGTTTTCCTGTTTCAGGCTCTCCGCCTCGCGGCTCCCGCTGTCCGCCGCCTGCTTGGCGCGGAGCATGGCCTCGGCCATGGCTTTCTGCTCGGCGTATTTGTTTTTAAGCTGCGCCACCTTGTCGTTGAGCGCGACCACCTGCCGGTCCAACGCCTTGCGTTGCGACGAGAGACTGAACAGGCCGTAGCCGCCGGCAAGCACCAGGAGCACGCCAAGGCTCACAGCGATACGACCGAACCATTTGCTGCGTATAAAGTTCATCACACCCCCCTAAAACCGTCCGTTGAGATCGACCTGCAGGGTATCGATGGCAAAGGGAACCCCGAAGGTTTCGTTTGTGGTGATCCAACGGGTGTTCACCCAGAGACCGTCACCCACCCCGAGCTGACCGCCCAGAATCCACCCTTCGGCATTGGTGCCGCCCAGATGAAAGTCCGAGTCGGTAAAGGCATCCAGTACGGCATCGGCCTCCAGATACTTGTAAAAAAGATAGGTCTGCCAGTCCCAGAGCTTCTGCAGTTTGGGATAGCCAACGGTCAAACCGACCTGATAGCCCGTATCTTCCTTGGGAACGGGAGTGCCGGTCAACGCGGACACCTCTTCCTGATCAAAGCCAAGATTCTTGACATAATCAGCCAGCAACACCACATGCACCGGGTCCCAGAATCCAAGATCCAGGGTGCTGGTGATATTCACCTCATTATACTTGGAGGCCAGGGCGAACTTGGTGTCCGCGCTGGTGCCGTCGTTGATGTCGAAGACAACATTGCCCTTCTGCTGGAACAGGGGAACGGTGTAATCGTTAATGCCTACATCGAAGGTGGAGGTGGGGTTGCGTTTGCCCTGGATATTTTCAAAGCCATAATAGGCGGCTGCCAGCGTAAAGTTGAAAGTGGTCTGCGGCGCGTACTCAACGCCGACCTGCCCGCCGTACAGCCATTTGTCGTCGCTGGAAAATTCAGACTCCTGCAGGGGAAAGGCGCCGGCGTTGAACAATCCCTTCCAGCGCGCATTGATGGGAACCTTCAGGGTGGTGGCCACCCCCTCTAAATTGATGTCGCTGTCCCAGACAAGATCCGAGGAGAAAAAGGGATTGGGCATCCTGCCGCCCCAGATATTCCACTCTCCGGTCCAGGCCAAGCTCTCCGGGATGGGGCTCCATTTGAGGTAGGCCTGATCGATGTTCACGGAATCCTTGTTCATGTAGTCGCCCAGGGTATCGTTGGTGGAAATCGGGTCGCCGCTGCTGCCCGAGGCGAGGCGCACTCCCACCTCGGTCTGGTTGTTCACCTTGGCATTGGCGGCGATGCGCACCCGGTAGCGGACACGGTTGCGATTGACCAGACTGTTCATGAGTTCGGTGCCGTCACCTGTGGGATAATTGATTTGCGGATCATTTGCCTTGTCGAAAAAATCCCCCTGATATCTGAGGCGGACATCGCCGCCAAAGCGGATGCGCTTGGTCCAGGCGGGCACCGAGCCGGTAAAGGCCTCCAGCTTGACCTCGCGGGCAATCTCGTCCTTGAGGGCCAGCTTGACCTCCTGCTTGACCTCGTCCTTAATGTCCCGGGCCACCGTGTCGGTGACGGTCTGCAAATATTGCTGGCCCTCGGGCACCACCACGGTGACCGGCGACGGGGAACTCAACTGCCCCACGGGCGCCTGTTTTTGCCGGCTGAGGATGTTTTTGGCCTCGGCGTCGGTGATGATATTTTTTTCCTTGAGCAGCTTGATGATCGCCGCCGCAGTGGAATCGAAGCTCTCCTCCGTGGCCAGGGCCGTGCCCTGTTGAACGGACAAAAGCGAGGCGGCAACGCCCAGGCCGATAACAGCGGCCCGGACATAGTGTTTCCTGTTGGTCGATTTCATGTGCCGATAACTCCGAATTGTATGGTTACACTGACCCGGCAAAGCCGGATGCGATCATAAAGGGCATTCTCTATAAATGGCCTGGTACCGTGGAACTTTTTAATCGACATCAAATTAATTCCCTCCCCCCTTGCGGGGGAGGGTTAGGGAGAGGGGGAAGTTGCCATTATATCAGCAGGTTGTATCCACCCCCACCCCCAACCCCTCCCGCAAGGGGAGGGGGGGTTGTCAGAAATATTAAAAGTTACAAGGTACTAGTTATTTCATAACGGCTCCTAAATGGTAAAACTCAGTTTCATGATCCGCGGCATGCCCGGCGGCAGGGATTCGGTCAAGTTCGCGGAGGCCAGCGCCTTGTTCACCGCCGCATCCAGCTTCTGGTTGCCGGAGGAGCCGATGATGGAAAACGTTTTGATCTTGCCGGTCACTTCAAGTTCAATCTTGACCACCGTCCGCCATTTGCCCTCCGGCAGCCCCCCCTCCTTCTGGATGATCTCGTTGACCATCCTTTGCAGGTCGACGCTGATCCGGTTGGTGTACCAGCCATAGCCAGTGCCGCCCCCGCCGCCGGCGAGAAGCCCCCTGCCCCCTTTCCTGCCCACAAGGCCAAAATTGTCACCGCCCGCGGTCCCCTCGGCGTCCACGCCGAGATCCTGGGCCGGAGGCGCCTCCGCGGACTCCTGCTCCGGCCCGCTGAGCGGCTCGAGCTGCTCCATCTTCTCCGCGGTCTTCTCCTCCAGCTTTTCCTGGGGCTGGATTTGCTCCTGCTTGGGCGGAGGAGGGGGCGGCGGCAGCAGGGAGACCATCTGGGGGGGCTTCTTGTGCTGCCGCTTCGGGGCGGAAAACATCGAGTTAAAGGCCAACACCATCAGGCAGAGCAGTGTCAGGCCCATGCCGGCAACGATGAACAGAACCTGTTTCCTGCTGATACGCTTTTTCTGTTTAGACATGGATCTTCCCGTGTAGCCCCGTCCTTATTTGACCAGCCGCTGGGTTACCAGTCCCAGCTGATGGATGTCGACCCGTTGCAGGACATCCATCACCGAGATGATCGACTGGTACTGCACCTGGGCATCGCCCTTGACGACCACCGGCAGGTCCGGGTCCGCGGCCTTGTATTGCCGCAGGGTGGATTCCAGTTGCTCCAGGTTCACCGGATAGGCGTCCAGGTAAAGCTGGCCGTCCGCCGCGATGGATACCGCCTTGGTCCGCGGCTTGCTCAGGCTCGGCGCATCGCTGGCCTGGGGCAGGTTCACCTTGATGCCCTGTATCGAGGCGGTGATGGTCATGATGAATACCACCAGCAGGCACCAGGCCAGATCCAAAAGCGGGGTCAGATTTATCTCGTCGTGGGCCTTTTCGTCGAAAATTGCTCGCCGTTTCATCAATTCGCTCCGTATTGACGTTCGATCTTGACGGCAAACTCATCGGTGAACACGGTCAGGTCAACGGTGAGGTTCTTCAGCCGGTTGACGAGATAGTTGTAGCCGAACAGGGCCGGGATGGCCACGAGCAGGCCGAAAACCGTACAGACGAGGGCCGAGGCGATACCAGGGGCAATGGCCATGATGCTTGCCTCTCCGGCCGCCGCCATGGCGGCAAAGGTGATCATGACGCCCCACACCGTGCCGAGCAGTCCCATGAAAGGCCCGCCGGTTATGGACATGGTGAGAATGGGCAGCCAGGAGCTGTATAACTTGGTCTCCTGAACAAAGCCCCTTTCCAGAGAAACACGAAAGGCGTTCAGGTCCATGGTGGTGAGGCCTGTCCTGCCCTGTTTCTCGGCCGAGGCGATAAGCTTGTGCAGTTCCTCGCACCCGATCTGGTAAACCTTGTAGAGCGAAGACTGCTTGAACTGGCCATCGCTGCTGTCTTCTATGTACTGGTCCGTCCCTTCCTTCTGGACCAGCATTTCCCTGAATGCAATGTTTTCCGTGCCGTTTTGCGAAAAGAAGATGCTCTTGGTGATAATGACACCCCAGCAGAGGATGATCATGATCATCATGCTGGCAAGAATGATCCAGCCGTCCAATTCGATGTGACCTACGATGACCTGCATATAGGTCATCAGCATGCCGCCGCCTTCCCCGGTCATCTCGGCGCCGTAGCCGACCAGCTTGGCCTCCAAGCCCTGGGAGGAGAAAACACCCTTGATCCAGCCCGGGGAACGATGTGTGGTGTCGAGCCGGATTTCGTCGAGATCCCCGGAAAAGTGGTTGCTGTCCGTTGCCGAAGCGCCCAGGATAATGTCGCCCTTCAGGGCGGGAAGCGATCCGGACAGCGGAGCCTCCGCCATGGCCTGGCCATCGATGTAGACCGTAAGCTGCCCCCCCGGCTTGGCGGTCACCGCGATATGGTGCCAGGTGGCGGGGGTGAGGGGAGCGGTGGCGGGGGTGCGCACCGTGGCGCCGTTGTTGCTGATTTGGGCATAGAGAGTGGTTTCCGCGACGCCGATGATGACGCTGCTGCCGCCTTCCCCTCGGAAAAAGAGGTAGCCGTCCTGCTGGGGCTGGTTCACGCGCAGCCAGCCGGAAAAGGTGAAACCCTCCGTCATGTTCAGGGAAGGCGTCCATGGAATCACCATCTTGTCGGCGCCGCCGTAGAAAGCCATGCCGTTGCCGATGACACTGGGCTGCGCCTGGCCGCCGGCAAAGCTGCCGGCATTGTTTTTGTTGGCGGTTGCATCCTTGGGCGCGCCCTCTGCCTCGCCGAGATGCATGACCAGACCGTATTTATTGGCAAAGGTTCCGGCCGGGTCCTGGCTGTCCACCGCTTTTTCGTTGCCGTAGTAGAGATTGATCTTGCCCTGGCCGGCCCCGGCGATCATGGGCACCTTGACCCAGATCAGAGCGACTTCGTCCACCGCGTCGAAGGAGTCGATCTGGTGCTTGAGCTGGGTTTCGTTATCTTCCGCCATGAAGCGCAGGTCGCTGCCGTCCGGCTTGGCGTTGGCAAAGTTGAAGTTTCCGGCGTGCAACCGGATCAGAACGGGGATATCGTTCAACTGCTCCTGGATATCCGCGCCCTTGGCCGTGGTGTCAAGATCGATCTGCCGCCGGTATTCCCATTCGTCGTTCCACCAATCCCCGGCCTGAGCCGCGCCGGCGAGAAAAAGAAACATTGCCACGAAAAGGAGCGGGAACCACTGTTGCCTCCTCCCTCTGCTGCCTGAAACGTTAAATCCCATTTGAACCACCCATGTTTGTTGTATTGGAACCATCTTCAAAGTCAATGAACTTGACCACTACCATCTTGATATTGAGGCTTTCGGCCACCTTGGCCATACTCTCGGCCAGGGACTTGCCCGAGTTTTGCATGTTGCCCGCCGATTCCGCGCCCTTGGCCGAATCGGAAATCGTGCTGGCCCCGGCCAAGGCGCCCAGGCTCGGACCGGTCTCCCCGCTCACCGGCACGCCGATGCCGCTGCCGGAAAAGCTGATGTTCTCCGAGTTGAGCACCTTGGTGGCGGCCAGGATAACTTCGCTGGCGGAAATGCCCGCCTCGCCGGCATCGATCACACCCTCCCAGGCAATGAGGTAGGCTTTGCCCGGCTCAGGTTTGCCAATGGGGCCGGCACTGTCCGGATCATAGCTCAGGGTACGCACGCCGCTGCCCACGCCGGGCTCGCCATAAGCCTTCACCATCTTGCCGCCCACCGGGGTGTATCCCTGCGCCGAGGAACTTACTTCGCTGTTGGAACCACGGCCGGCATTGAGATCACCATGATTGGAAACCAAAAAGATATTGCCGCCGAAATTGGTGACCACCCGGGATTCATTCACATTGATGGTGTCCTGGCTGAACACATTGATGTTGCCGCCGCCGAAGGTCTGCAGCCCTTTCACCGAACTGTCCGCTCCATTGTTGAGCACGGTGGTGCCCACCTCCATCCGTCCGGCCGCCAGAATATTGAGATCGTCCCGCCCTGAATTGGTGACCATGGCCGACTGGGTCATGGTAATGGTGCCGTCGCCGCTTTGTTTGCCGGTCAGAAGCGGATCGATGATGGAGGCAAGCATCTCGGTCTTGAGACGGGCGGCGGCATTCTTATCTTCTTCCTTGCCGGTGGCCATCAACCGGCTGTATTCGGCGCCTTTTTTAGTAAGCTGGCCAAAAAAGTCGCTGAACTCCTTCCGGCTCAGCTTGATGTCATACCCCACGATAACCCCCACATCCGCGCCCTTGATCCGACCGAATGCATCGCGCTCCAGAGCGAGACCGGGGTTGTTGATGTATTCTGGTGCCGTGCCGCCGATCTTCTGACCGGTGGATTGAATGCCGCCGCTGTTGCCCAGCGCCAGGGAGTTGCCGGCCTGAACCAGCAGGTAGCCCGGCCCGGCCTGCTTCATATAAAACTTGTCACTGTATTGAAACTTGGGAACTTGGATGATGTCGCGCCCGGCGGAGATCAACGAAACGTCGGAGTCATGGAGATTCTGCCCCCAGTAACCAATATCTCGGATATCCCGCAGAGCCGTGATCTCGGCCCGCTTGGCTGCCTGGAGGTGCAGATACTTGATGTCCCTGCCCGCCTTCACGACAACCGGGTCCGGATCATTGCCGTGGAGAAGTCCCGGGGCATGGCCATCCTTAATAGCCCCGGGCTTTTCCTGCCTGCCGTAAATCGTGGCGGGATCGGCATCGGACATAATCAATGTATGGCTGGTGTTTTCCTCCAAAGGCCCGTCGATGTCCCGGCCCGCCACGAGGCTGAGATTGCCCGTAGCGGATGGGGCCATGGTCAGATTGCTGTTGATCCGGAGATCACGGGCTGCCGTGGCCTCCAGAGTGGCGGGGATGATAAATTCCGCACCGTTCTTGTCGGCCTCTGACGTTTTCAAAAAGCTATTTACCCCCTGGAGGGTAAGGTCTCCCAGGGCGGCGTTGAGCAAGATCCCGGTATCCTCGGAAAAGCTCAGATCCCAGGCGCTGAGCCGGGCCAGGGTGGGGTTGCGCACCATGCCCAATTCGAGATTGCCCAGGGCGCTGATGCTCGCATGCGAGTCGCCCAGCTCCACCAGCGATTCCCTGAACGTTGCGTTTGGATCCGGACGACCGATGGTGCCGAAGCTGCTTTTCGTCGTAAGAAGCATGTCGCCGTCCATGGCCAGGAAGCGGCCGTCCAGGTCGCCGCCCGCAATCACCTCCACCGTGCCCTGCTTAAAGGCCCCTACCTGGGTGTAGATATCGCCTCCGGCCGCAAGCCTGATATTGCCCCCGGCCATGGTGGCAATGCCGTGGGTGGCCTGGGTGGATGGGGTTTGAGTCACGTTCGCCCTCTTGTGGCCGTAATCCGCCCCCCAATAAACCGGTGAGTTGGCTGCTGTCAGACCGAGCAAGCTCCCCATCACCTCATCCCTATACACGAAATCCCATGCAAAAGAGGGGTTCAGTCCACTCCCCTCGGGCTGTTCGACACTACCGTCGACCTTGCCCCCTGCGGCGATGGAAATATTGCCGCCGTCACGGTAGTCCCAGAACCGTTCCGTGAGAAGATAATCCAGAAAACCGCTCATCCAAGAGGCCTTCACGGCAGCGGTAAATTCCGGAACCTCCTCGGCCAGGGGCGCCCGGCCGGTGGTGCGAATGGCGCCGTAATATTTGGTTGTTCCTTCCGTATAGTTCAACTCGAGATTGTTGCCCACCGCGACGTCGATATCACCCAGGGTGGACTGAATAATCCCGCCTTTGAGCATGAGGCTGCCGCCCGCGCGCAGATCGATGTCTCCGTCAAAGGTGCCGATATTGTAGTTGGCCGGCCCGGGCATGGGCTGGCCGTTTTTGTAAAGCGTGGAGGTTGAGAGCGCCTTTGCGATTACGGTGTCGCCTGCCGAGGCGAACCGCAGGTGGCCGCTCTCCGAATAGATCAGCTTGCTGTCATAACCGGTCACCTTTCCGTTGGAGTCTACATTCTCTTTCCCGATGATCAGACGACCTTTACCCGGCGTGCCTGTTTCCTCTTTCTTCAGCGCCTTCACCGCCATGAAATCGGCGGAAGCCATATCCGCTCCGGCCACGAAGTTAAGGTCAAAGGAATCAACCTTGCCGTCCGCCACCGGGATAACCGTGGCGCCGCCGCTTATGGCACTGCCGGAGACAGGATTACCGCTGCCGGCCGGGACATCGAGGATGTTGGTCTCCACCTTCACATCGCCGGCAGCCCGGAAGGTGATCACCCCGGGGCTCACCCCTGCGGCGGTGAAATCATGGAGATTGATCTGCGCTCCATTAATAATCAGATCGGAGGCGGAACGGATCTCCACCTCGGAAACAAGGTCCACACTGTCTTTATAGGCCCAGTTAGCATTGGCATCCTGAAAATTCTGAGCCTCCTTGAGCCAGCCGGAGGTGAGCGTGGTTTCATTCCGGTTGTATATGACTGAGCCGGTCTTCCAGGTCACTATGTTTTTCAGCTGTGCTTCGGTGAGGCTCACCCCCCAGTTATCCCTTATAAACGCGAGCCATTGCGGATACACCGTGTTCCAAATGGAGGAACTGGGATACCCATACAGGGCACTCCAGTTTATTGCGCTCGCCGAATATCCGTATAAGGGCAACGCTTCAGGAATTGTGACTAAACTGAATTGGGCAAGATCAGCCGCGGTAACGGTGCTGGAGGTATACGCCTTAACGGCATGGAGTTCCTGCTGGTCGGCGCCCTTGACCTCTCCGTCCAGCTTGACCCCGGCGAGTTTGTCGCGATTCACGCGGTAGGTAACCGTGCCTCCCTGTCCAGAGCCGCTACCAGAAACGTCAATCAGGGAAACCAGGGAGCCGATTGGCCCGTCTTCCGCGGACACGACACCGGCTTGAGTGGTCACCACACCTGTCTCGCTGGAAAGAAAGACCTGACCGCCGTCACTGTTCCCTTCCGTGCCCTTGGCCAGGAGCTGGCCTGAGGGCAAAAGGTTCAGATCATTTTTGGCATACATCTCAATGGTCCCGCCCCCTGTTGCGGACGAGGCATCCACCGTACCCGCGACATCGATCTTGCCACCGTCCGCCACCAGCTTGAAGTGATCGGTGGCCACATCAGCACCCCAGCCAATGAGGACATTGCCTGTCCGAGCCCGCAGGCTGATCTGACGAGCAAAGCCTCCGGCATCCAGGGTGCGGGCCAGTTTGCCGAAGTCGCCAATCGTGTTGGTGTCCATGCTGAAGAAATCGCCCTTGAGCTTTTCGCTGACCAGATCAACCCCCCCCACCCCAGCGGCAAGCGAGATGGAGCCGCCCTCCAGGCCATCCGTGGCCGAGGGATCGTTTTTATCCCTGTCAATCGAGGTATCGATCTCGGAATCTTCGTCAATGGTGATTATGCCGGATTCCGACTTCAAAGCCACCTGGCCGCCGGACAGGGCAAAGAGGTTGTCATACCGCTCCGTGCCGAATTGGATGGGGAAATTGAAGGCTCCACCCCGGGCGAGGACGGAGGTCCCGGCCATGGTGATATTGTTTGTGGCCTCAAAAATGAGGCTTCCAGAGGGCAGCTCAAAGCGGGCCTGGTTCAGATCGATCGTCTTGCCCTTCAGGGTAAGATTCCCGGGCATGGCCGTGATGCCGGTGTCCTGCTTGGCATCGTTGCCTGAAAAGGCAAGAGCGCCGTCCTTGCTGTCCACCGTGTAGTTGACGGGGTTGAAGGCCAGCGAATCCCCGACGATCTCCGGGGTCATGATGGCGATGAAGCGGGAGGCATCCATGGTGAGGCTGCCGTTGACATCCAGATCGGCGGTAAGCGTGCCCTCGCCGTTGAACACCGTCTCGCCGCTGCTGGCAAAGTTGATTGTCTTGAAATTATCCAGCTTGGCATCGCCGGAGCCAAAGGTGATGGTTTCGGCGGAAAAATTTATGGCGTTGCTGTTCTGGGAATCGTCTCCGGTGGAAGTTGCGCCGCTGTTTTGAATCAGCAACCCCTTTCCGGCATCCACCGTAACGGTGTTGGCAGCCCCGTTATTGGCCGCGGTGATCCGGGCCGCGTCCAGGGTGAGATCCCTGCCCGCCTCAAGAGCGACATCGCCGAGAAAAACCAGATCGCCCTTGGAAGCAAGCGCCACCTTGTCAACGTCCTTGAACTCCTTGCGGATGGTCTCGCCCAGGTAGATGCCCTCCGCCCGGCTACCCCCGTAATCCTTCGGTTCCACGAAGATCTTCTGCCCGGCAAGTCCGAGGGTTCCGTGGTCAACCCCGAGATCGGCCTTGAAGGTGCCGGGGTCGGCATTAAGATTGTCAACGTTCAACTGCAACAAGTCCGAGGCGTGCAGGGAGCTGTTGTCCCCAGCCGTAACGCTCTTGGCGGTAATGACCAGTTCCCCGCTTGTGGCGCCGTCGCCCAGGGCGTCGATCCTGGCCCTCTCTCCCAGCGCGACCGAATCCTTGGCCAAGAGATGAATCTGGGCGATGCCGTTCAGGCTGGAATCGTCCGCCATGGTGATTTTTTGGGTATCGGCATCGCCCAGGGTAAGCCGGGCAAGACCGCTCTCCTGCCCGCTGATTTGCCGGGCATCGAGGATCAGCTTGTTGGCCAGTTTTGCATCATCGATGACGCTGTCAAAGGCAAACGCCTGCCACCAGGCTTTACTGGGAAGACCCTTGCTGCTGCCCAGATCGATCTCCTGACCGGCCACCTCCAGGGTGCCGCCGATATAGCCGGGCAGGGCCCGGCCTTGAATCGATCCGGCCAGAATGGTGGTGGGAGCGGAAACGCTCATCAATCCACCGTTGCCGGCAACCGCCTTGTGGATATCAAAAGCCCCTTCGCTCAGTACCTCTTCGGCATCGCGGACAATATAGCCCTGCCGGGTGGGGGAGGATACCGACGTGCCCCGCACGGTTTCATAACCGGCCACCATGGTGTAGCCAGCCGGGGTGGTGCGCTGTTCGCCGGGCAGCAGGGTTGTGGAGGTAAGCTCAATCACCTTGGCCCCTGGCATGAAAGCGTATTCCTCCGGCAGCAGGGAATAGGTTCCGGCCGGTAGCCCCGCTGATCCTTCAAGATACACGGCCTGCCCCGGCAAGCTCACCGAGTTGTCCGCCAGAATCACATAGCGGCCTTCCTTGGCCAAAGGATTATGGCTGCCGTCAAAACCGGGCTGGAACTCATAGGCAAAGACCCCGGCATTCTCGTTGCCGCGCAGGTCAATTACCGCCCCAGGGGTCTGGATGATCTCCTTACCCTCCATGGTCACGCTCTTGGCAGGGGGGGTGTCCGCCACCTCCTTCTGTTTCGTCGTGTCGGCGTTGTTTTTGACCAGCCATTGTCCGGTATCCAGATTGCCATAGAGAGTCATGGCCTCGCCCCTGGTGGAGCTGAGGCTGTTGTCGGCCAGATAGACCCGACCGGTCGCCCCTTTGTCGTCCTGATGGGCCTTCAGGATGAGGGTGCCCATGGGCGCGGCCAGATTGCCGCGCTGTTCGATGTCGCCGCCCTCCAGGGTGAGCGAACCGCCGGCCGAGTAGATGGGCTGCCGGTTTTCCGGATGGACCGGCTCGAGAACAGTGATCTTCTTCCAGCCGTTGGCGGCATCTCCGGCTTGAACGGTGAAGGCGGAAGGCAGGATATTATGCTCCCGTTCCCGCTGCGATACATCCGCTGGTTCCTCGCCGTGGTACATGCCCGGATAGATGGCCGCCGCCTGCATGGTCAGATCGCCGCCGCTGCGCAGACCGCCGGAATAATATGTGCTTTTGTTGTACTTGTAGTCAAAGAGCCGGATGTCCCGGTCCGCGGCAAGGGTGGCCAGCTGAAAGCCGGAAAGGGCCACATTGCCCTGGATGTCGAGGAATTCCCCCTGCAGGGCCAGGGTTGCTGTGCCGGTTCCTGCCGTACCATCGGTGATGCGGGTGCTTCCTAAATCATAGGTGGTGCCCGGCACAATATTGGACAGCCGCAGCCAGGGCGCGGCCAGGCGGATCTCCTGGCCCGCCAGGCCCCGAATCTCCGAGGCGTTCAGGGTCAATCTCCTGGCCAGGTTCAGACGGACCTGCTGATCATGGTCTGTTTCGGATTCGCTGAATTCCAGGGCCCGCAGGCTGGAAAAGGTCAGATCGTCGAAGCCGCTGGCCTGATAACCGGTTACATCATCCTCCTTCACCACCATGGCGCTGCTGTAGGGATTGCCCGCTTCGTCCGTTGTGTCCGCTGGCAGTGTTTTTTCAATGGACAGAGAGCCGCCGGGCAGACCCGCCTGGTTGGCTTTAGCACTGAGCGTGCCCCCATTGACAAATTCCTTGCCATAGGTGACCGAGACCGAGCCCGGAGCCGAGGCTGCGGTGGTTTCGACAAAGCCGCCCTTGTTATCAGGCACCATATTGGTCACGGCCCCGGAACCGGAAACATCCACCCGGCTGCCCTGCTCCATGACAACCTTGTCGCCGGACAGGCTGACGCTGCCGCCGGCCACCACCTTCCGGTTGAGAGGGCGTAGGGGCAGGGAATTCTCCGGATCATCAAGAGCGATTCCGGACGCATCCACTTTGGCCGTGGAGGCAAGATGCACCTCGCCGCTGCCGTTTGCCGTAAGATCGATCGTGCCGCCATGGGCCGTCAGGCTGCCGGCCACAACCACATCATCCTGCTTTGTCGTGAGGCTGATCGTCCCCTGGGGCTTCACCTCCAGGGAAGAGCCCTCCTCGATCATGACATTGCCATGACCATTACCGGTGTTAATCGCCTGACCGGCGGCCAGGATAAGGGAGGTGGGGCCTGCCAGCTCGTCGCGCGCGGCAACGGTGTCGTTGCCTGCCAGATCAATCCCGGCCATGGTGCGGACCGGCCGGGCCAGCCGCTCGGCGGATGGCGCGAACTGAACATTCCCTTGGACAAGGAGATCGGTTTCGCTCTTGAGGGTGATCCGGCTGAACCCGGTTTTGGCGAAACGATCCTCCGCCAGGACCAATCCTTCCGCCAGATCGCCGGGCAAGGTATCGGTTGGCCCAAAACCTTCGGAGAGTTGTGTTCCGTCCTTGGCCACCGTGATTTTCCCGGTATGGATGATAAGCTCCCCGCCAGTATTTCCCTCCAGGGCCAAGCCCCTGAGTTCACCGTCCGGCCGCACCGCCTGGCCGGTGAAACTCACCGTGCCCGCATCGCCGCCCTTGATTCCGCCGCCGGGCTCCAGGGAGTAGCCGCCGCTCACGTCGATGAGGGCGCCCCTGGCCATGACGACCTCGCCCGCCCTGCCAACATTGTTGAATTTAAGATCAACGCTGCCGCCGTCCAGCAATCCGTATTCATAGGCGGAACCCAGGATTACGCCTGCGTTGTTCAGCCTCTGGCCGGACACGTCAATACGGCTGGCGTCGGCCAGGAAGATCCCTTCCTGCTCGCCTCTCAATCCGAGGGAGATATCGGGGATGTTCATTTCCACCTCCCCTCCGGCGGCGCGGATAAGGCCGTAATGTTCAATTCGATTTGCCTCGATGGCGACCTTGGCCTCGGGTCCTGCTGCTATAAGGGTTGCCTCCGGAGCGATGGTCACCGACTGATTGGCCAGAAGCTCTATCTTACGCAGCCCGGCCTCGTTGAGGCGCTCGGCCGAGATTTCACTGACCCGGACCGCTGCCCCGTGGTCCAATAACGCCCCATCCGCATTCACAACGGTGGGGGCCACCGTGGCCTTGACCACAATAGCATCCGCTCCCAGATTGATTCCTGTGAACAATTTATTGGCACTGTCACCGATTATCAGACTGCCCCCCCTGGGCATGGCCCGGCCCGTGGCAATGGTGTTGCCATCCCCATCCGTGGGATCAGCCAGGGCGTTCTGGTAGATGCCCCGCAGAGCCGAGGCATGCATGCTCCCGTCCAGAATGGTCTTTCTGGCCAGGATTTGCAGGCTGCCGGCATCGGCGCCCTGGGTAAAGGAGGGCAGATACCGGACATAGGCGGAGGAGCCGCCGTAGTACATGCCATGCCATTCGTCGGTGATGCCGTAGCGCTCGTGTTTATGCGCATGGTATCCGAGAACCTCATCAACGGGAACATCGAGGGGCACATCGGCAAGGTCATAAATCTTCTGGCCGATCCGCACCCTGGTGGCTTGGACCAGACCGTCCCCATAGATGAGACCGCCCCCGGAAAAATCGAGATCGGCGCCCTGCTTGACAATAACCTCCCCATTGTCCTTGCTGGCCGTCAGGATTATGGTGCCGCCCTTGGTGGTGAGTTCCGGGGCTGATTTCACCTTGGAGTTGAGATAATCGGAGATATCGGCAAAGGAGAGGCCGGTGAGGGTGTCCACCGTGATGGTCTCGCCCTTGAGGGGGCCGTATTTATGGATAAAGGCGTCGCGCAGCTCCTTGGAGTTGAGCTGCACCTCTATCATGCGGTCATCGCCTGACAGCGCGACCCAGGAGCCGCTCACATCGATGGAGCTGCCCTCGGCAAGATAGACCCGATCCTCGGCCGAAAGGATTACCTGGCCGGACGGCGCGGTGATCTGGCCGTAATGCTCGATGCTGCCGCCGCTTTCCATGGTAATGATACTGTTTTTAAAACTGCTCTCGTCCACCACCTTGCGGTCCCCGGTATCGGAGATGGGACAGGAGGTAACACTGTTTTTGCCGGTATGCACCACGCTGCTGGCCTTGAGGGTGATCCTGCCGTTGGCCTCCAGGGCCGTGACCGCGCGGATCAATCCCTCCTGATTGACAAAGCTGCCGTACATCCCTGTCCAGCCCTGATCCGAAAGCAGCCTGCCCCCTTCAAAGTTGGTGACAATGCCCGGGGTGGAACCTGCCGCAACGGTGGCCTTGAATTCGTTATTCGCCGTCTTGCCGTCAACAGATTGGGAAAGCGTTATGCTGCCCCCGGCCAGCAGGCCGATATCGCCGCCCTCCGCCTCGATGGCGCCGTGGTTTTCCACCTGGGGACCGAGCAGAAAAACCGAGCCCAGATTGCCGGCCCTAATGGTGCCGTAATTGGCCACCGTCGCATTAACAGGAGCGCCTGCCTGATAGGTATAGACCTCGGAGCCTGCGTCGGCGAACTCCGGGCCGGAAAAGAATTTCTCCTCATCCAGATTCAGGGCCGAGGCGGTGAGGCTGTGCACATTGATCCGGGAGTTGGGGCCAAACAGGATGCCGTTCTGATTCAGGATATAAACGCGTCCCTGGGCCTCGATGGTGCCGAAGATCTTGCTGTAGCCATTGCCCTTGACCACGTTCAGGGCAGCCCACTCCTTGCTTTTCTGATCGTAGCGCATGGTGCGGGTTTCGCCCAGGTCATAGCTCTGCCAGTGGATCACCACCTTGGAGGATTCCTGCTCTACCAGCTTGCCGTAGTCGGTATCGGAGATGGAGGCGCTGCCCCGCACGACCTGGCCGCCGATGGGCACCGCCGTGGGGGAAGGCGGAACGATCTTGGAGACATCGCCGTAATAGCCCGGGATGGTGGGTGCGGACATGGCTTCCGTCGCAAAGGTTGTTTGCAGACAAAGACCGAGAATCATCATCTGTTTGCTTAGACCGGCGTATCTCTTTTTCATCTCCGACCTCCGAAACTGGTTGCGCTGCCTGTAAACCGTTTGTCCCTCCCACCGGAAACAGCGTGTTCCGGTTGGGGAAACATGTCTTTCGTCATGATGCGGCTAAGGCGGCCCAGCCACCCGGAATACGGGTCTGTGGCTTTCCGTCCCCGGGTTGCCCCGGGTTTGGCTTTTTCTTGTGCCCCTTCTGTTAAAAATTCATCTTCAACTTGAAATTGAAATAATACTGCCCTGCCTCGACGGGGTCCCGGTCCTTCAAGGCCATGGCCCAGGTCGTTTCGTAATCCAAATACTGGGTTATTTTGCCCCGTAGGCCCAACCCCGCGCTTTCCAGACCGATGCTGACTTCCTGGCCCGGCAGCGGCTCCCTGATCTTCATGCTGGCCAAATCGTAGAAAAGATAGGGAAAGAGATCCGCTTTGGCGGCAAACTCGAAATATTCCGCCATATCCGGCCCGCTCAGCTCCACGGTGGCATGGATTCCCTCATCGCCGGCCGCGCTGCTCTCCTTGTACCCCCGCACCGTATCCATGCCGCCGGAGGTAAATTGCTCGTTGGAGATCAGGGGCTGGTCCGATATCTGGCCGTCAATCTTGACAAAGAGACTGCACTTGGCAGGCAGCTTCTGCATCCGCTCCACCCCGGCGGTCAGATAGATATAATTGGCCCTGGCCATGTACCGTTTGATCTCGAATTCTCGCTGATCGGAGACCAGGCCGCGCATGGACATGTTCAGGGAGGAACTGAAGCTGGTCAGGCCCGTTTCGTCGGGCAGCGAGGAGTTATAGGAAAAGGTCAGGGGCAGGTAGCTGATCGGCGTTTTGAGATCCTCGTCGTAAAAGGTGGCGGTTTCGTCGAAATCCTTATAGTCGAAGCCCACGGAGATATTGTGGGTATACAGCTTGTACGGGGCAAGCGGCATCACGTACCGGACTCCGAAGGTATAGCCGCTGCCGATCATCTGAAACCCTTCGCCAAAGGCGGACTGGCTGTCCGACCAGACGCTGAACAGGGCAAGGCGATGGTCGTCGTTCCAGGGCGTGGGCATTACATAGGAAGCGGCTATCACCTGCACCTCCTCGGTCTTTTTCGGGGCGGTCTGGTATTGCAGCGAAACGGAGTGCTCCTTCTGCCAGAGGTTGTCGTAGCGCAGCACCCCGTTCAGCCGCAGGGGGCTGGTATCCGCCGAGGCCCGGTTGTTCAGCTCCAGGCTGCCGTGCAGCGGCAGCTTGTCCGTGACCTTGAGTTCCACATCCACGGTGCCGAAGGTTTTGCCCGGCACCAGCACCGGCTCCACCCGCATGTCCGGGTTACGGTTGACCAGGGCCAGTTCCTCCTGAAGATGGGGCATATAGATAATCTCCCCTTCATCTAGGGTGGGAACGTCCTTGAGGATGTTTTCCATGGTGAAATAGCGGTTGCCGGTAACGCGCACCCGGCGGATAACGCTCTCCACCACCTGAAGTTTGACAAAGCCGTCTTCCACGGTCTGCTCCGGAATATTGACCAGCACGGTTGGGTAGCCCTGCTCATGGTAGCTCCGCTCCAGCTTGTCCCGCGCCGCCTCGATAACTTCGACACTCTGATCCGGGCCCAGAAACTCCTCGAGAATCTCCTGGATGGACAGGGCATCGAAGCGTGGGGAATCGTCATATGTCTCAGCAAACGGTTTATCGGCGAGCAGGGTGTTGCCCTCGACAACGAACCCTTTGATGTGAAAGCGCTGCACCTCCTCGGCCGAAACCACGGCAGCAAAGGAAAAGAAAATGGCGGGCAACAGTAACGAGAAGGCAATATGTCGGTGCAAAGTATGTTTCATGGAGATCTTCAGTAATGTCCGTTTGTCTTGTTGCATGTGCCATGGTATTTCCCCGCCGCTTGCGAGAAAAAAAGTACCCTCGGTTGTCCGTCAACTCTTTAAACGGCCGGCCAGCACCGCGCTCAGCTCTTTGTGCATCGATTCCGGATCCTGAGCCCCGGGGAGCCGGGCCAGCTCTTTGCCATCCTCGTCAAGGACCACGGTCAGGGGAAATTTCTCCTGACCGAAACGGTCGCCGTATTCCGGGTTAAGATCCGAATTGATCTTCAGCCAGACAAAATCGGAGCGCAGATCATCGAGCCTTGCGTCAGGGGTTGTTTCCTCGAAAAGTCTGTGGCAGAATTTGCACCAGTCGGCATAAAGAACAAGAACCACGGGCTTGCTCTCCTTGCGGGCAAGGGCCAGCCCCTGGTCAAAATCCTCAACCCAGGAAACAACGCTTTTTTTCTGTTCCATTTTTGCCAAAGCCTCGTCCAGAGGCTCGGCAACCACCTCGCAGTCAAGGGTCCGGCCGCCGAAAGGGTGGCCGAAATCAATGGTGATCAGCTTCTCGTCCACTTTCGCCACCTTTCCCACCAGCGGACCGGCACGGAAGAGCTCCCCGGGCTGCAGGGTCAGACGGATTCTGAATTTGTCGCCATCCTCGCTGACCACCCCCTGCCCCAAGCCTGTGGGAAAAAGACTGCCGGGCTTGGCGGAATAATAGAGAGTGACCGTTTCGTCTTTTATCGCCTCAATAAGGGCCGGAAAGTCGGTATCCACCCCCACGGTCATGCCTGGGATCGGGGTGACGTCCTTATAGCGTTGTTCAAACTCCTGGAAACCTATCGTATACCTCCGGTCGCGGACAATCTCGGCAGCGACCTCAAGGTAACGGTCCCGATCCTCCAGCCCCTGGTAACCGGGATGGCTCAAGGCCAGATGAACCGGCCTGTCCATGGGGGCTTGCGCAATTGCATTGGCAATGCCGATGGCAAGCGTTTCCTCAAAGCCCATTGCAGGATTGGTGGCCGCCTGCTCCGAAGCTTCAGGAACCCGGATATCGATGGGACCGAACTTCTCGCGCGGCCGGAAGACCAAGGATTTTTTTGTCTCCTCCTCGGCCATGGGGCCAAGGGTCGTGGCGGCCAGGCTGGAATCATCGGCCAAGCGGCAGGTGTAGTTCACTGCCAGCGCATCCCCGGGCTGAACCAGACGCATGGCGGCCTGTTGTTTGGCAGCGCAGGAGGAGAGCAAGACCAGACCGGCTACCGCGATGAAAATATGTGCAATCCCTGCTTTATGGCGCATGGCGTTGTTCCTCTCCCGGTTCGGTTAGGGGCCTCCGCGCAAGACACACTGCGAAAGCCGATATATTTTGCTGCACTCATAAACCGCTTACTGTTTTTTCAAACAGGTGCTCGGCGTGCTCAGCACAAACGGAAGGTAGCTGCGTTAAGAGAATTTCCGTTCGCCCTGACCCTGTCGAAGGGGTATTTTTCCAAGCCCATAAAACAAAAAAAGACTTGTCCTCGATCCCTTGCCCAGCAACATTTTATCCGCAACTTTTAATTACAACCTGTCTGTGAGAGCGGGATAAGTTTTGGGTTAGAAACTGATTAGACCCAATAATAAAAACCAGGCAGCTCAAATATATTGAACCTAAAAAGGAGAGGCCCCCACCATCGGGGACCCCTCCAGACAATACAGGGTACTAAGCAGTAAAACCGTGCTGCTTAGAAATGCGGCAGAACAGAATCGTTCTCTTTGGAAACATTCAACTCTTCCGCGGCCAGCCAGTAGTACTTCTTGGCTGTCGGCAGGTTGGCTGCCTTTGAGGCGAAGGTCATCATCGTGTTGGCGGCATCATAAACAGCGGTGGACTCATGGGCTTTATCCATATAAATCCACTGAGCGGACCAGAAATCGTAGATGCCGTTTGCGATCTCACCCTTGATCGGCGCATTGCTGGTACCGGAACCGGCAACCTTGCCCATGCCTGCGCCGTTGTAGGTCAGACGCTTGACACTGGGGTAGCTGGTGTTTACCTCGCTGCCGTCGGCAGCGATGGATTTAACGATCTTGTCGGTATCGGCATAACCAACCGCAACGTAGCCGGGGCCCTTCAGGGCATTCTCATTCACGCACTTGCTCAACTCGGAAGAGCTGGTGTGGAAGAGGATGGTCTGTGTCGGAGCCGGGAAGGGAAGATAAAACTGGGTGTTGGCCAGGGCTTTGTCGCCGCGCATAACCGCCTTGTCCAAGGTGGCATGGGTGCCGGAGCCGGCATGGCGCATGCAAGAAACAACCCAGTTGGAGGTGTAGCCGAACTGATCCCAGTTAGACACGTTGCCGCTCATCAGCAGCACGGCCTGGAGACGGGTCAGGTTGTTGGTGTCGGTGAGGGCGGTGTTGGCAAAAAAGCTGAAGGGTACAACAATCGGCCGCCAGTAGGTCATGCCCGGGGTAGAGGCGCCGGGGATGGTGGCGGGGTCGAGGACCTCGTTAAAGTCCGTCTGGTTGTAAATGCCGTTCTCAAATCCATGGCTCTCCTGGGTAAAGGCCTCGGAGGCAACGTCGGAAGCGCCGAGGTTTACGTCGTGGCAGCCCATGGTTTTAACGCCGGCTGCGTCGATGGTGAGCATTTCACGCAGGTTATCGCTGGTCGGGTTGCCGGTGATGCAGGTGTCGTTCTCCTGGGGGTCCATGTTCATAACAGCGCGTGGGCCTTCAACGGACTTGTTGGAGGAATAGCGGATGTTGACGGTCTGGCCGCCGGCGCCTTGGCAGTTGAAGCCAACAGCAGCACCGTTGTCGGTGGTAACGCCATTGATGGGGTTGGTGTATTTCAGGGTGCCGAACTTGACGGTGGCTACATCACAGCCCATGCCGCCGTTGGCAACCGGGGTCTGCAGGAACAGGGGAGCTTCATCTTTCCAGAACTCGTACTGGGCGGAAGCGCCGTAGATGTTGAGGTCAAGAGCCTGGGCGCTGGTGGCCGCGGCAAGGACGGAGGCGCAGAACACGGAAACCTTGATAGCTTTTTTCATTTTACTTACTCCTTAATATTGTTATAATGCATCAGTTTCATCGTTTGTTGGGTGGGCGCGGCCATGCAGGGCCGCGCCCACCTTTTTTTTATCCGGGATTAGGAATTCTTGCGGCGGATGCCAAAAAGGCCCAGCAGACTGGAGCCGAAGAGCAGAGCCGTGGCGGGAACAGGCACATCGGAAGCAGGCAGCTGATTTACCGCGGTCAGGGTGCCGTTGTCCAGGGTCAGCTTGGCGGTCCAATCCTGACCGGCAACAACCTCAGACATTACAAGCTCCATGGCGGTGTAGCCGACAGCTTTGAAGTGGTAGAGGTACATGTCCACCGGACCGTTGCCGAGCTTGGCCTCGCCCACGGTGAGATCGGCGTTCATTGAAGCGTAATTGCCCGGCGCGTTGGATTTCGTGTTCATCAGCATATCGTAGGACTTAACATTCTTGGGGTCCCCAACAACAACGTTGGTGCCCGGCAGCCCGTTGTAGTAACCAAAGAGAGTGGTTGCAACGCCGTTAAAGCCCAGACCGACCGACCAGTTATGGCTGTAGGCGGAAACAGTGGGGACGGTGGTTGCAAAGTAAAGGTCCCATGCTCCAGTGGCGGCGTTGGAGTTGTTCTCATACATGCCCAGGCTCAGGGTGTTCAGAGGGCCGGCGGCGCTGAAATCCAAGCCGCTGATCAGGGTTGTCGGAGCGGCGGAAAGGCCGGTGACGTAATCGACATTGCCAAGATCCACGCCGATCTCTGCGGTATCCTGGTTGTAGGCAACCATGACCAGATTGCCCTTCTCGAAGTTAGCCGAGGCCTGCCCAGCCGCGCCCAACAATGACAAACCTGCAACTGCCAAAGCTACTGTCTTTTTCATTGTATTCACCCTTTTCTTCGTTAATTTTTTATCTTCTTCGTTTCTTCGTTTCTGCGAAATCATCAAAATCCAAAAATCTCCCCTGATCCTTGTCCGGCGGGATCATCGCCTTAACCCTGTTTCCTTGATTCGTACTTTCGTAAATCCACCTCCCTAGCTGAAGTTAATCTCGAAAAACTCTCCGAAGGATCAACCCCCAAACAAAAAAAGCCCCAACCAAAACGCGGATTTCTCGCGTCTGATTCGGGCCTTCTGGTGCCAATATCTTGGCCAGCTAGGTTCCCAGCTTTAATTTTGCCGTGGGGTATGTCGGGGTCGGATTCCGGGACTGCCCTCCCGCTTGCGAATCCAAATCCCGTTTTTCTTGTTTTAAACGGTGTTTGTTAGATTGAAGTTAATGTTCAATCAGTTTTGAATTAAATGTACCGAGCGCTGCCATACTAATTTTTTATTGTGCTATTTCAACAAGTTACAAACGAAGAAATTATTTGCGCAGGATCTCTTCGTACTTTTCCACCTTGCAGATATTGCCCTGGTTGAAGTTTACCTTGATATATCCCGTGAGCTCGTCGTCCTTGAGCGTCTGGAAATATTCGAAGAGCCTGCTGATCTTATCGCTCTGTTTTTTACAGCGGATGATGGTGGTGATTTTTTCATCGCCGTTCGACATCTTCTTTTCCTCAGGCACGCGCATCCTCCCCGACTCCCTTAGCCGACTTTGCGAAAAAATATTTCACCCGGCGAATTGAAAGGTTGTAACAGCCGATTGTTTGATTCGTATTATGTTTCAATTTTTTTTTGTTAATGATGAATACCCCCGGCTCACCCCTCCTGGTCGAGCAACGACTGATAGATTTCAAGGGAACGCCTCTTGTGGCTGCTGACGGAGAAATCCTGTTCCGCCTTGCAGCGGGCCGCCTGCCCCATCACGCGGCGCATTTTTTTATCGGCCAGGAGCATTTCCATCTTCTGGCGCAACAGGAGGCTGCACCCGGTTTCAAAAAGAAAGCCCGTCTTTTCATTGTCGATGAACTCGGGAATGCCGCCGATATTGGCGCCGATCAACGGCTTGCCTGCCGCCATGGCCCGCAGCATCACCGGCGAGCAGTTTTCATACCACTCCGAGGGAACCACGACAAATCCGGCCCGGTCGATCAGGTTGCCGAGCAGCTTTTCCGATACCGCCCCCCAAAACTCCGCCTTGGGATACGCCCTGGACAGTTCATCGTACAGGGGACCGGCGCCCACCACGCGCAGGCCGACCGTGCCGCCCAATTGATTGTGAGCCCGCAGCAAGGTATCGATCCCGGTCTCCCGGGAGAGCCGACCCGCAAAGAGGATGTATCCTTCGTCGATCAGCGAGGGATGATGGACCTGGGTGTCGACGCAATAGGGTAAAACCTCGACCCGTGAACCGGAGAGACGATTTTTTTGCAGCATATCAGCCATGAACCTGCTTGGAGTAATGAAACAATCGATCTTTTCGTAGCTTTTTCTTGCCATCTGATAGTAAGCCGTTGCCGAGAGCATCAGACTCTGAAGCAAGGACTTGTTTGCACACCGATGAGAGGCCGCCCGCCAGAATTTTTTCCCGGCGCACAAGGAACAGAGCCCGCCGTTGCCCAGCATATACTGGCTGGGACAGAGCAGTTTATAGTCGTGGAGGCTGAGCACCACCTTCACCCCCGCCCTCCTCAAGGGGGAGATCATGGCCGGGAGGTTGGAATGCTCCGGATTGTGCAGATGCGCGATATCCGGCTTTTCCGCGGCAATGAGCCGGCTCACTTCCCGAACGGTCTCCCGCTTGTTGTCCAAGTGCCGCATGAAGGTGTTCAGCGATAAAAGATCCTCCCCCCGCCCGGAGGGAGCCGCCCCGCCCACGGAATCATGCCAGGCGGCGGGATGGCCCATGAACTCCAGGAGGTGATCCCCCTTTTCAGTGCCCGATCCGACATTGTGCGGGCCAAGCAGGGGCTCCACGGTGCTCGTTCTGAAAACGGATTTGTTTGCCAGCAGAACCTTCATTGATTTTTTAGGAGAACACCTGCCCGTGTTGCCAATGGAAAACAAAGGGTTGAGCGCCATGGCTTTGCTTAGCATTTTCTCATACCTCGTTGCTCGGGTTGGTAACCTGGGGAAGAGGCGGAATGGCGTAAAAAGCCTGACAATAAAAATATTCGCCGATCTCTTCCCCCCACGTAAGTAGAGTATGCACGCTCCCTGTTTGTTTGGGGTTAATTGCAGGTTAGGTTCGGTTTAAAAAACGATCAGGCGCCGGCGGCGCACCATGTTGTTTTTTCGATATTTCAAATAAATGAGGCTGTTGCAAAATGGTTTATGGTGCTTCGACAGGGCTCTCCTGAGCAACGTCGAAGGGTTCAGCATGAACGGAAGGGACTATAGGGAACCTTGAAAAAATCGCCTCGAATATGTTTTCCGTCATACCGGCGGAAGCCGGTATCCAGTAATTTCGGGAGGTTCTAAAAAAACTGGACACCGGTTTTCACCGGTGTGACGAATTGTGCAAAGCTCCCTATTATGATTTCAAGCTGTTACCGTTCGCCCTGAGCCTGTCGAAGGGCCTTTCCCTCTTTTTGCAAGAGGCTCGAATACATCGGATTACGCCAGTCTACCGGGCATCGCCGCTTTTCCCCGCCGCTGCCCGGTACACTTGCACAGTCTGGCCGGCGATGCGCTCCCAGTCGTATTTCAGCGCGATCATTGCCCGCAAGGCATCCTTTTCGCCTTGGCTCATCTCTTTTTGCAGATGGCTGTGCAGCTTGTCGCGCAGGTCTCCGATGTTGCCGGTGCGAAAAAAACGGTCCGGCGCAAGGTCAACCTCCCTGTTGGCCGGGATATCGGAAACCAGCACCGGCAACCCGTAGCTCATGGCCTCCAGCAAAGCGATGGGCAGCCCCTCGTGATAGGAGGGCAAAACAAACAGCCCGGCGTGAGTGAAAACCTGCGCGAGCTTTGCCCCGGTCAGGTAACCGGTGAGCACGATCCGGTCGTTCGCGGCCGCCGTTTTTTTAAGCCCGCGGCTGTATTCGGTTTCGTGGTCCGCATCCCCGGCAATCACCAGTTTGTGGCCGGTGTCCAGCCCGTTAAAGGCCTCGATCAGGTCGGAAAGCCCCTTTTCCGGGACAAACCGGGCCACGGCCAGGATATATTCTCCGGGGACAACGCCCAGGCTTTCCAGATAGCCCGTATCACCGCCCGGCTGCGGCTGGAGGACGCCGTTATAAATGAGATGACTTTCCCGGCCGCATCGTTTTCGCATAATCTGGCCGATCACCGAAGAGATGACGATCACCTCGTTGGCGAACCTGCCGCCCAACCATTCTCCGAGACGCAGCATGGCCTTGGCCGCCCGCCCCCATTTTTGCCGGTCATAGTCCGGCCCATGACTGGTAAAGACAACCTTCAGCCCGAGCAGCCTGGCAAAAGGAACAAGGAGGGCCGGGCCCACCGCATGGATGTGGACCACATCCGGCTTGAAACGCCGGGCCTGGAGCAGGGCGAGGAAGGTGTGAACAATGGCTTCGAGGCTTTTGCGGCGCGGAGAGAAGCACTTGACCAACCTGATCCCCCGCCACTCCCGGGCATCGGAAACACGGTACGCGCCGCGGGTGGCGACAAAAACTTCGTGCCCCTGCGCCGCGATATAGGGATAGAGGTTCTGACAATGGGTCTCAACCCCACCCGGAATGTCCGGTATCCCTCTGGTGCCGGTAACGAATATCTTCATGGGCCCTTGCGAATCATTTTTTTGTTGGAGCCGAAGGAAGAGCGCGCCTTAAAACCAATCGCCCTCTCCCCTCGCGGGGGAAAAAGGCCGGAAAGAGGGGAAAGCCCCGGCCCGCTTCCGGGGGAACTCACTGTCCGCAGGTGATGGGAGTGAGCGGAACCTTCCGGCCGGCGGCATTGAAAACCTTGAGCTTGTTTTGCAGCACCCACTGCATCGGCACGGAAATACGTTTTTTCATGGCTGGAGCCGCGGAGCCGATCATCCAACACTGTTTCTGGCATTGCGCCACCTGGCCGCGGATCTCCGCAGCCCGCTCGCTGTTCCAAATCCGGTCAAAGCTCTGCTCGTGCAGGCTACCCATGATCATCGGCTCGTCCGAACCGTTGCAGGGCAGGACATTGCCGAAGGGATCGACAAAGAACATGTCGGTCCCGACCTCGCAGGGCAAGGGCCTGGGGTTGCCGCGCGCCTTGTTGGCCAGCCCCATGTTGAAATAGGCCCTGAACCAATTCTTGGGCTTGTTGGTTTTAAGCAATTCCTCGGCGATTTCCTCAAAGGCGGCGGCCACCTTTTCCCGGTTCTGGTAGCCGTTGTCATTCTTGTGAAAATAAAAGGAATTGTGGGTGGTGGCCGTGGCAAACTCAAGGCCCATGGCATTGGCCAGGCGGAAGAGTTCGAGCATATCGTTGGCATTACGGTCGGAGACCGTCATCCCAAAACCGATATCCTTGATCCCCATGCCGTGCAGGGTGGTAAGCGTCCGCAATCCGTGGTCAAAACCGTCCTTGATCCCGCGCAGCTCGTCGTTGGCCGCAGGCAATCCCTCTATGGAGATGCGGATGCCTACCCGGTTCCCGAACTTCTCGAAAAGTTTGATAATCCGGTCGGTGAAGTATCCGTTCGAGCTGATTACCAGCCGTTTGGTCTTGGTCAACGCCTTTTCGACAATCTCCTCGATATCGGCCCGCAAAAAAGGCTCGCCGCCGGTGATATTGATAAAATTGAGCCCATCCGGAAGCTTATCCACCAAGGTGGGAGAATATTCCTCATTCTTATTACTCGGGTGCTGCCAGGTGTTGCACATATAACACTTGGCGTTGCAGCGGTAGGTAACGATCAGACATGCTTCCATGGTTGACTCCTCGAATTTATGCATAACGGGATCGCTTGACGATCTCGAAAACTATGCCCGGCAGGCATTAGTTTTATGCTACAAAATGATTTTTTTTTGATTTGGCTTCGAAAGGGGAAGGCGGGGCCAGGGGAAATAGCCAGGTAGAATCAAGAGGCAATAGCTGATCATGCTCTTATCAAGTTAATTAATCTTGAATTAAAATACTGGAGAATAGACGAAAAAATAATTGTGAAAAATATTGTTAACGATATATACACGCCAGATATTATAGAAATTTCCAGAAAATCGACGACAACAAAAGAGATCAACATCATTATGAAACCATGCGACAAGAAAATTTCGTATGATATTTTTCCCAAAAATTTCGTAAATTGATTGTTAATCCGCACTTTTCTTGTCACAAACAAGAATAATATTATGATGGATAATCCAAGAAATATCCTTAATAAATAATTCCCATAAATTTCTACACTTTTAAATAACAGATAAGATACTCCTAAAAATAGAGAAATTATGAATATAAAAAAAGTTTTCAATATGTATCTATCTACTATAGCTTGATCTATTTTTTTCATAAAATTACAACAAACAATTCCATATAAGAAACCAAGTGCCTCAACATGCCACCCGAAACCGAAATCAAAAAAACCTCCTAACGAGCTGTATACAATAACAACAAAATACATTATTAGATCTTTTGGTATATTTGCCACTTCCACATAATTATATATTATGTAAAACGATATATAAAATAATAGTAAAACATGGACAAATGAAAAACCGTTTAATCCTAAGAAAGTTAGCAATACATTATTATGTACATCTTGATTTAAGATAATTCTAACAAAAGTTGACAGAATATTCATTGTTATAAATGGAAATAACAACGAAGGCATTCTGTTTATTATGAAATTATCCAGATAGTTTTTTTTATTTTCCAAACTCCATTTCAAGCCATACCCAGAGAACAAAAAAAACAATGTCACACAAACATATCCAAAACTGTGAATGATACTTTGTATTTTGTTTCCATATCCGGGCGGGATATGAACAAATATAACAATTATGCTACATATACCTTTCCATGTAGTTGTATAATCCAGATCAAAAAATCCATTTTTTTCATTTTTTATTTTAAAAATTGCGATAATTAAGAAAGAAGAAATGATCAGTAAAGTGATTATGTCCATTAGGCTTCCCTTCCATTTTTTTCAGAAGACAGAAGAAAACGGGCTTCAAGACAAAAGGCACTGGTAGAGCGCCAGCAGCTCCTGGCAGTGCTTCCGCAGAGGAAACTCGTTTTCCAGCTTCTGCCTGGCGGCCCGGCTCATGGCGAGGCGCCGGCCCTTGTCGGCGGCCAGTTCACGCATCTTGGCGGCCAGGGCAGCCCTGTCGCCCATGGTAAAAAGAAAACCCGTTCCGCCGTCTTCGATCTGCTCCGGAATGCCGCCGATATTGCTGCCGATCACCGGCTTGCCGAGGGCCATGGCCTCCAGCACCACCATGGAACAATTTTCGTACCACTCGGAGGGAACCACCACAAAGGCCGCCTCCTTGATCAGGGTGGTCAGCTCCTCGCCGCTCTTGTAGCCCAAAAAATCCACGGCGGGAAAATCACGGGCAAGACCCTCGGCCAAGGGGCCCGTACCCACCACCTTGAGCGGCAGGCTGTTGCCCAGGCTTTTGTGGGCCTCAAGCAGGGTTTCGATGCCCTTTTCCTTGGACAGCCTGCCGAAATAAAGGGCATATCCGTTGTCATCGTAATGGGGGGTGTAGTCCTGAAGATCGATACCGTTGGGCAACACGGCGATTTTCTCCCTGGGAATCCTGCGTGCCGTGAGATCGGCCAAAAACCGGCTCGGAGCGATAAAGAGATCCACCGCCTCGTAACTCCTCCGCCAGAGATGCCAAAGTCCCTCCGCCATAAGCAAAAGCTCGGACAACCGAGAACCGTGGCAATGGCGGCTCAGAGGCAGCCAAAAGGAGGCGCCGTTGCAGGCCGTGCAAATTCGCCCCTTATCCAGGGCAAGGTAGGAAGGGCAGATCAGCTTGTAGTCGTGCAGGGTGAGGACCACCTTGACCCCGCGCTTTTTCAAGGCCGGGATGATGGAGGGGGTCAGCTGGTGGTAGATATTGTGGAGATGGGCGATATCGGGTTTTTCCTTTTCGACCAGCTGCTCGATCTTGCGCACCGCTTCGCCGGAATGGACGAAGGATCGCGCGGTCTTCAACTTGCCGGAGATCCCCTGTACGGAATCATAGTCAACCTTGTCGACAAAATAGCCGGAAAACGGGGAATCAAAGTTCCGTTCATCCTGCATGGAAAAATCAACGACGCTCACTCCATTGTTTTTGCAGAATTCCCGCTCCTGAAAAAAAACGCGCTCGCTGCCGCCGTTCATGTAAAAAAATTTATTGGCATAGAGAACTTTCATAAATCCGTACTCTCTGAGGTTTGTTTCCTGGATGTAACAATTCGCGCCTTTGGGCCGACAGCAGTGCCCCCATGAGGTATATCAAAATTCACCACGGCGTTTGCGCCAATGGTAGCGTCATTGCCGATATCGACCGCCCCAATAATGACGGCGCTGGCCCCTATGTATACCCGGTCACCGATGCGGGCTCCTCCGTTGCCAATCGTCACATTCTGAAAGATAATGGCATCATCGCCGATGACGGTATCGTGATGCATGATCACGCCAAAACCGCCATGGGCAAGTTCCAGGCGCCTTCCTATAGTTACTTCCGGAGGAATATTCACATGAAACAGGAACTGGTTGATCAACTTGAACACTCTGGCAAGAAAATACAGCTTCTTACGATACAAGCCATGACTCAGATAATAGAGATACTCGGCTCCTCGCCTCGGGTGTTCAATACTGCGTGGGTTGAGGGATTTCATGAGTTGGAATCCATTCTCTGAAAACGTATCCCGTTCACAGATGCGGCAGGCATGGTAACGGTAAATTCTCCGCTCTTTTTTTGTTCAACCGAAAGAGGAATAATTTTTACCTGCTGCCTGTTCCCTGCTCCCAGATTTGTTTCAAACGGCGAAGGGCCTGTCAGGGTTTCCGCCTTGACCGGGCGGTACCCGCTTTCAAGCTGAATCGTTGCCTCCACCGGGTCGGTCAGGTTTTTGTTGATCAAAACCAAGCTCACCTCTTTACCTCCGGATTTCCTTGACGCAGTGCCGGCTACGGAATCAACCGCGCCGAAGCTCTGTCTGATTCTTTCCACCCGCACCTCACCAAATTCGGCATGCCCGGAGATGGGTTCCTTCCCGCCAAGAAGACGCGGCATAACTCGAATCTTCTTCGCATCGGCCAGGGTTTTAAACTCGACAGTCGCCCATGACCACGGGGTGGTGCCGGTACGGACAATGTTAAACGGTTGATGAAACATCTCATTCCAGCCCCGCACATCCTCAACGGCAATGCCGATTTTCCCCCCGGTAAGTTCGCGGGTCCGCATCTTCACGCTGACCTTGTAAAAGGTATCCGGCTCAACCGCGATCTCTTTGTACGCGTGGTAATAGTTGACATCCACAGCCCGGTCAAAATCCACGGAAACATTATTTCCTGACTGGGCCTGTGAACCCTTCAAAAACAAGCGCCTCTCCCATGGCTGCGCGAGGGCTTGCCCCCCCATGCTCTTTCGGGCTGTCGGCTGACCAATTCTCGGGCTGATCCCCAAGCCGCCTGAAAACTGAAAACGCGGCCCAGCCACATCCATTTTAACCAGTTCCTCACCCAGATAACTGTTGTACAACTCATACACATAGAAATTCGCCTGCGGGACCAATGGCTCGCGCTTGCCCGGATCACCGGACACCATCCCCCAATATACATTGGCGAACTGCCAGAAATTGGCAAAAGCCACCTTGAATTCCGGCTTTAAAAACACCCGCACAAAATCGGCGTTGTGCAAAGCATTCGCCAAGGTTTGCCGATACGGCACCGGCTCATCCTGGACAAAATGGCCGTTGAATTCCGTGGCGGCGAGCGGGACATCCGTCCGACCGGTAAGCCGTTTGATCAGGTCCCGGTAGAGCCCAAGCCGGTAGGAAAGATCCGCATCCGCGGAAACAGCCGCAAGCGCGACCTCGTGCATGCCCGTCTTTTTTGCCGCGGTCTTATCAAGCTTGGGAAAATAGGGATGGATAATGCCGAAGTCCATTTCTTTCCCAACCCGTTGCAGAACCGTGACCGTCCACCCGTCATCAACATTGGTGTTGTCCTCAAGAACAGCCCCGAGCCTGATTTGTTGATCAATCGCCTTCATCGCTACATGGTATGCGGAGTAATTTTTCACATACTCATCCACCGAGCGGGAAGTATTGAATTCTTCGTTCCCATATTCAAACCAGACCACATTCCATGGCTCCTTATGGCCATCCGCCGTTCTCAGGGCCGCCCAGTCCACGCCGCCATTTGGATTGGCGCCGTTATCCGGCCCGTTCAAATATTCCACCAGATCCGCAGCGGAAGCAGGATTTCCCACACTGGTCGCAACGGTAATGACCGGCTGCGCTCCGACAGAGGCACAGAAGGCCAAATACTCAGGCAGGCCGAACTGCTGCCGGGGCCGCTTGGCAAGCGGGCCAACCGTCAGGTGCCAATCCAGATTCCGGGATTCATCCCCACCGGGCCAGCGCAGAAAAGATACCCCGGCCCGTTTAGCCAGAGCTGCGAACTGTTCTGCGGGACGATTGGCCTCGGGGTCCCAGATTCCTGCTCCCCTGTTGGAGACAAAAGCGTTGGCGTCAAAACGGGGATTGGAAGCGATGACATTATTCCCCAATACTCCCCTGTTGACCTGCCCCTCAACAATCGCCGGAGCCACACGCACTGTTACCGCAAGAGTGGCGCCATGTGCCGGAAGCAATCCGCCGGTTGCAGAGACAACAGCCAGGAGCAGCAGCACGGAAAACCACCTCATCATGCGTGTGCGCCTCCGCGAGAAAGAATGCTTTCGTAGAGCCTTTCATAATTCATGACCATCGCCCCCATGCTGAAGGATTGCACCTTTTTCAAACCTTCCTTCACAAACTTATGCTGCAAAGCCTCATCTTCCAGAATTTCCACAACCCGGGCCGCCATGGCGCCGGAATCTCCGCCGCTGACCGTAAACCCGCTCACCCCGTCATCGATAATCTCCGGAACCCCGTGGATATCGGTGGAAACCAGCGGCACACCGGCGGACATCCCCTCAAGCAGCACGTTGGGAAGGGACTCGCCCCACCCGGAGGTCAGGAGCAGCACATCGGTAATCCGCAAAAGTTCGGACAGGGTTTCCTTCACAGCCCCGAGAAAGACCACATTCTTGCCAAGTCCGGCCCTTTCAACATACTCTTCCAGTTCCTGACGCAACTCTCCATCCCCGGCAACAAGACCCAAAACCTCGGGAAACCGCTCCCGCACCTTTGCGACGACCTCAAAGAACATGCGGTGCTGCTTCATGGGGTGCAACCGCGCGACAATGCTCAGGATCTTTCTCCCCTCGTCGATCTTGAATGTATCCCTGAGTTGCGCCACCTCGCGGCCGGTCTGAAATTGAGTTGGATCAATCCCGTTATGGACAACCACCACCTTGTCAGACGCAACCCCGTCTTTCACCAGGATTCGCTTCAGCCATTTCGAGTTCACGACAATGCGCCTTGAAAAAAAGGCAAAATGGTGATCCAGCCAGGTCCTGAATTTTCCCAAATGCGGACCGCCTCGGACGGAGGTAATTACCGGCTTCCAGGCGAGCACTCCGACTAGCTTGGCAATCTGATTGTCCAGAAACAACAAGGACTGGACCAGATCAATTTTGTTCTTGCGCACATACCCCGCAATGCGGAAGGCAACCCCGACGTCCACCTTATGTTTCATCTCAAAGGTCGAGACGATGACTCCATCAGGCGGCGGCGCCGAGCCTGGCCTGTTTTTCCGGTGGCTGATCCGGATGACAAAGACGTCGAACCTGCTTCTATCCAACTGGTTGATAAGATGCCAGTATTGCCGCTCTGCGCCGCCAATCCCGAAACTGCTTAATAAAAAACCTATTCTTTTTTTTCTCATATGTTTCAGGCGACTCACCGGACTGTTTCAAGTTTCCTCACGTTTTCCCAAGTATTCAGACACATTCACTGAAACGCCGCACCTTTCCCTGAAAGCCTTGAATCCTTCCGGCTTACTCCATGAGAGGCTGCTGCAGATCCGGCAAGCCAAGGACGTCCATGAGCTGAAAATATTGGGGCCAATAATTCCCTTCATGCCAATGCAAATCGCTATCCCAATATCCTGGGCAGTTGAAGATGGCGGTATCCACGAAATCGTAGCTTATTTCGCAAAAAGCTATGTCCCCATGTTCGTCATAGAGGAAGTCATAGGCCATTGACTGAAAATTCAAGGCCTTGGAAATCTCCAGGGCCTTTTCGACAAAACGTGGATCAACCGCGGCAACATCGTAGGATATTTTTCCGCTTCCCGACGATCTGAAATCGCCGTCACGGTTGAATCGCCGAAAGGCGAATGCCCGCTGACCGATAACGGTTACTCTCGTATCGTAGCTGTTCTCAGGAAGAAATTTCTGGGCCAGAAAATAGTTTTTATGCGTTTGCCAATAGGGGGTGATATCCTCGCCCCGCCACTTGCGCAACACGTTCCCTCCCCAGCGGTGAATTTCCTTATAATAACTGAAGTCCTTGCGGCGGGTGCTTCCGGCCATTGGAATACGGCCGGACTTAATCCCTTTGGAAAACATCACCTCCACAAGTTTCCTTGCCTCGGACCTGTTTTTCACCAGGATGACGTTGTCAGAGGCAGCACCGCCCTTCAGCTTGAAAACAAAGGGGAATCCAGCCGTTTCAAGCCACTCCAAGGCAATTTTCTTATCCCAGAACACCCAGCTTTCGATGATTGGAAAATTGTGCTGCCTCAATAACAGATACTGGCGGATTTTATCGTCATAGTGCCAGCAGGTTGCCATATCCGGAAAGCATTTCACCCGCATTTCGGACTGCACGACCGGGATGATGGTCTGGGCCATCTGGTGATGATCATGCCAATGCAGCCACCTGAAAATAAACAGATCGAGGGAGCCGGCCGAGGCCCAGAAGTCCTGGCGGCTGGCATCAAGGCGAATATGTTGAATGCCGTTGTGGTCCAGGATCATTTCATAGCGCCGCAAGAACGGACAGAACTTCCCGTATAAATCGTTGTGTATGCCGATCAGCATCTTCCACTCCCTCTCTTTATCCGTGCAAGCCAACTTTCCAACACCTTCACAGAGACATCCTTGTGGGCCTGACAGCGGAAGAGGTTGAGCAGCCGAAGCAGATGCGCCCGTTTCCTTCCACCCCCGTACAATCCCAGCTTGAACAATTTCCGTTTGATCCTCCCGAATGAAAGAATTACCGGCAGATATTCCATGCCGCGTGCTTCGCAGAATTCCTGAAATCTCTGCTCCATTGCCTCGGCATCCGGGATCTCTCCTGAATACTTGTTGATCCTTTCCATAAACCGCTGACGTTCAATGCCTTCCATCATGTCCAGGCATGCATCCTTTTTGCATTGCGTATAGGGATGCAAGACAAAATCGACGACCCGGGATCCCGTAATGGTGAGCGTGACGAAGTATCCTTCATACCAGGCATCATGGTGATGATTTTTCCAATCGAAGATGAAATTCCCCAGGCTGTAAAAAATCGGAACCCCGTTATACACTTCGTAACCGCTGGGGGAATGGGTATGGTGCCCGATCACGGCCGCAGCCCCAAGGTCGGCGAAAAAACGGCAGGTCTTGATCATTCTGGGGCTCGGCAACGGGTAGTACTCATGTCCTCCGTGGACAATTACCAACACGAGGTCCGCTTTCTTCTTGGCTTCCTGGATTTGATGGTACGCATCAATCGGATCAAGGGGGTTCGCCCCCGCAGAGTCGGGAGTGGCAATGGAGAACTCATATTCGGCACAATTTACGATGGCGACGGTTGTGCCTTTTACTGCTCTATAGAGAGGCTTTTGGGCCGCCTCAAGATTCTCTCCCGCACCCACTGTCTGGATGCCTGCCCCATGACAAGCCGAAATTGTCTGCGCCAAGCCGGCAGCGCCCTGATCCATGATATGGTTGTTCGCAAGTGCGGCAATATCAAAACCCCCGGCTTTAATGGCAGCGGCACATTCCCGCCCCGCCTTCAGCGAAGGCCCGGATTTATCGACACACCCGGCGGCATCGGTCAGGGGGCATTCCAAATTGGTGATGGAAATATCCTTGTTGAGCAGCACCGGCAAGGCATTGCCATATATCCGCTCATGGCCGTAATGTTTGCAACTTCCTTCAATTCTACCGGTGAGTGAAAAATCACCGGTCACGAGTATGGAAATCGTCTTGTCAGCTTCCTGATTCATGTGATCCCTGATCAAGGGTTAGCGGGACGGATTTTCGAATTTATTGGAAAATTCGAAAATCCGCCGCGCATGGGTTTTATAGGCGAACTCCCTCACCGCTGTTTCCCGCCCCCTGAAGCCAACTTGGCGCGCCGCATCAGGATGGGACAGAATAAATTCCATTTTCCGGGCCAGGGCTTCGGAATTGTCGGGTTCCACAAGAAAGGCATCAACGCCGTCGCGCAGATACTCGGAAATTATGCCAACTTTGGTGACCAGAACAGGACTAGCCGTTGCCAGATATTCCGTCAGCTTTGAGGGAAAACAATAATCAGCCTGCCGGCTGGTCGGCTTGGCAAGGACAAGCATCGTTGCCTGGCATAACAACTCCCTCAATTTCTCTCTTGAAACGTAACCAGTCAGGACGACTTTATCTTCAAGGTGCAACTTCTCTATAAGATGCAATGCATTTTCTTTATCGGTTTTCGAAGTAGTGTCGCCAACCAGACATAAAGAAATATTCTCTACTTTTTCCGCCACGGACTTGAATGCTTCAATGAGAGTCAGGATGCCATCCTGACTCTGGGTAAAATTACCGCAATACACTATGGAATTAGTTTTTTTATCAATACCGGCTCCAGCAAACTCATCAATGTCAACTATCGCCGGGACCAAAAGCAGATCGGCATTCCGTCGTATTCGCGGCTTAAAGTATTGGTAGAGCGGCGTTGAGATTACCAATATTCCGTCAAAGCATTTGTAAATGTAACTCGTATACAGATACTGATACATTTTGCTGATAATATTTCTTGGAGAACTGTTGTAGAACGGCAGCTCACTTTTTTCCTGCAGATAGATCATGCCCAGGCTCGCGGTTATCATCCAAAAAAATATAATGAAAACGGGGTGATTGCTTACCAGCAGCACCGTATCTATGCTTTTCCTCTCAACAATCAGTTTTCTAATTATTGCGGTGAATCCCTTGAGTTCCAGCAACCTTCTCTCGACAAAGGATTTTCCTCTGAACGTGGTTCCGCAAGTGTACGCAAATTCAATTCCTTCATGGATTCCCCGGGCCAACTTGTTTTTGGCCGACGATCTCTCTGTTTCCGTGGGCCGAGGCACCAGGACGCAAACCCTTGCACCCAGCTCCTGAAAGCCTTTCGCATATTTTTGTATCCTGTTGGTACAGGCCATCCCGTAAGGATACGGTTGATGCAGAATTATGGCTAAATTCATTGAAAAATCACGACTCCTGAAGCTGCGGTAAATTTTCAGATTCATTCCAACATCAAAATACAGCTCTATTTATTTTGCGATAATTTCTCATACATTTTCACTAACCACTTTCGCCGGTATTCCCGCTGCAATGCAATTTGATGGAATAGATTTTGTCACGACCGACTTTGCACCAATCACAGATTTTTCTCCAATGGTAACCCCTTTACAGATATACACATCAGCGCCAATCCAGACACCACGCTCTATCACGATTGACTTCGCGACAATATCATCATTCCCATTCTTTCTGGATTCATAGGACAGAGGGTGAAAATCATTATCAGCAATCACAACATTCGCCCCAATTAACACATCATCTCCGATGACAATACTTTGCTGGGCACAAATAGCCCCACCACTCATACCAATTCGATTCCCTAATTGCAGAACTGCCCCGGCAGCAAGGGTTCTCAGGATAACCGGATGGTTAACACCTATTGCGTTGCCTCTCGAAATCGAGCGAAGTGTAAGATTATCGCCAACGACAATTTTACTTTTGGGATGGACACTGACAATAGGCAATCCAAACAACTTCACTCCACGCCCGAAATACACACCGGCGGCCACGAGATATGCTCTGCCAAGCAAATGCAGCCAAGGTTCATAAATCAACACATACAGCTTATTGTATGACTTCAGTAAAAATCTCAGCATCAGTTAAAATCCCATGGTAATCATGATGCTCGTTACCCACTCATGTGCCGTTTTTTATAGTAGAGGAACATCGTTGCCAGATAAACGATATCCACCAGCAGTTTGGTAATTGCCGCGCCGCTGATTCCCAACCAGGCAACGAGGAACAGGTATCCAACCACACTTATCATCGCCAACTGGAAGGCGTTGGTCCGCAATATTCTAGTTTTTCCATGGGAAAGCAGATAACGGTTATAGACATCTCCCACCCCATGCAATATGGCGCCAACCGCACAGATATAGGCAAAAGGAACTACCTCGATGAACTGCGCGGTATAGAGCTTAAGAATAATCATGCGAATAACCGCGAGAAAACCAACCAGAGTCGTGAGAGAAATGCCCCAGGTAGCCCAAATAACCTTAGCCGGCATGTGATCCTGACTGGCGAACTGCTTGAAGAATGTTGTGGAAATGGCGTTGGGAATCATGGTCAACGGCAAAGTGATGGTTAGAGCCAGGGAAAAAATTCCGACCAGCCTGGTATCACAAAAATAGGCCAGGGAAAATTGGCTCAAGTGGGTACTGGCATTTGTCATCAGCATGGCAATGAAGATATGAAGGCCAAGGACTCGGTTGCTTTCGAACACCTCCCGGATGCCTGGCCCCAGACCGCCGAACCCAGGCTTCGACCTGATGACTATTATCACCGTCGCCACGGCCATACCAAGAAGATAGAGCAAAAGGGCAATATCAAGCGAAAAGCCAGTCAGGCGGTTGACGGCCAGCGCAGCGGGAATATAGAGCAGTTGCGGCAAGGCATTGAACAGGGCCAGATTGGTAATATCGTTGGCTCCCCGCAATACTTCCTGAAGATACAGCTGCAACGGAAAAACAAAGACAAAAGCCGAGTACAGCCGCATTTTGCCGCCCAGCTCATGTCCGTACACATATCCGATGGGATAGGAAAGCACTGCCATGACCACGGTAAAAAGCACTGCAACTCCGCAAGCAATAACCAGAAGACTACCCATTAAATTGCGTTCCGATGACCGGGAAGTATGCCTCGCAAGAAGGGTGCCGCCTGTCGAAAAAAAGCCGAAGGTTACAAAAGAAACCCCAACAGTCCAGATCGTCTGAAGAAATTTGAAATCACCGAAGGCCTGGGGCCCGAGCAGACGGGTATTGATGACGCTCACGCTAATGCCCAAGAGCAGCGAGACAAGTAAGGAAATATACAGCACCACTGTCTGATGCACCCTCTTGCGGGCCAGCAAGGTCTTGATGGAAGGAAAGCTGATTGTTGCACTCATGCAAACCTTCCTTTAAAGCCGTCCTCAGCAGTCGAAACACTTTGTTTTTTGGCAAGCGCGCCCCTCTGCATCGCAATCGAGGCGCCGCCCAGAATCGCCAGCAATACCACAAAATAGGCGCGAAAGATGCTGACACTGTTGCTTATGTTGGACAGGGCATAGATCACCACCGCGTAAAACGGTACCAACGAATAGGGAAACTCCGGATTGATTTGTTTCCTGAAATAGCGAAACATGGAAAACACCAAAGCGGTAAACACCACCATTCCCAATATACCGTACTGAATTCCCGCCGCCAGATATCCATTATGTACGGTCAACGGTTTCGTGTAGCTGTTGCCGCCGTCTTGATCCGTAAACCATACCACCATGCCATGCTTGTTCATCAACGCCACATAGTCCGGGTGATCGTAGCTTCCCAAGCCCAGCGGATGGGCCAGCATGGATTTCGCCACAAGCTGATACTGCAGGAAACGACCGGACACGGTGTTCTGCTTGAGCCGCTCTTCCACCACGGCGCTGCGCCCGCCCATGCTTTGAAATATATAGAACGACAAGAAAAGCAACAGTATTCCCAAAACGCCGCCAACTACATAGATGGGCAAAGGAACTTTCCGGTTGCTGAAAAAAACCAGATAGCTAAAGGCGCATACAAATAAAATGATGTAATCGAGACGGTGAAAGGTCAGCAATAATGACAACATCAGCAATGGCGCAATCAGCAGGCGAATCGCTTTGCCTCGATAGCGGACGAACGAGACGATAACCGCCAATATCTGAAAATAGCCGAAATCGTATTCGCTCTGAAAAATCCCGGTTGAGCGCAGCTTATTCCCAAAAGCAGAACGAAGATCACCTGTACGTAAAAACATCTTGTCCTCGGTAATCTGTACGATGGCGACCAGCGCACCTATTACAGCCAGAAAAATAATGGCCTTCAGGATTGCCTCAAACATTTTTTCCGTCATATACCGTTTCGCGACCGTATAAACGGTGAGAAAGGTGGCTATTTCGATGGGAATGGCGATCACGCTTTTCCAGATCATGAACGAATGGTTCAGCAACAGGACAACCATCACCAGCACGAAATATATGTAGATATATTTCTCAAACGGCGGGGTTGCGCCGTCTGACGCCTGCTTCCGGGAAAGCAGTCCCAGGAAGAGATAGCCCAGGCTGAACAAGAATAAAATCCGATTGGGTTGCAGCTCAAAAGGCAGTCCGGGCAAGGGAATTATATATTTGGCGTTGAGCACGGGCTGCGCGAGCAGCCAAAAAATGAGCACGAAGCTCAACACCTTCCTGTCCGTTTTCAGGGAAAGGAACAACGCGGCAACTGCGGCAAATATTACATAGAGCAGAAATGTCATAGTCTCAGGAAAAAGAAGACGTAAGGTTAAAACATATTCCTGCCTGCGGCAGGTCTTGCACGACAGCACTTGTTCTGAAATTTATCTTCATGCTGCCAACCGCCCCTTCCCATGCATTTGCAGGAGGTTCGTCAACAGGATCGCGAACAGCGCTCCGCACACATCGGCAAGCAGGTCGGGAATACTGGCCATTCTGCCGGGAACAAACATCTGAATGCCCTCTTCAATAATTCCGCACAGGGTTACCACAAGCAGCGGCAAGGAAAACAGCGCAATGCCCGGCCTTGGCCATATTGCCAGCGACAAACGGCAAACCAGCAATCCCAGGATGCTGAATGCTCCAAAATGGGCAATTTTGTCGATTTGGGGAAACAGCCCCAAAACATCGGCTGCCGGCCGGGTCGATTCGAGGAGCAGCATCCCGATCCAGATCGTGGCCGTGAGACTCAGCAGGATAATCGCCCTGGTGTTGTCCGCCTGGTCCAGCGATATGGCACAAGATGCATCTTCTGATTTTCCCACTGTTTCCTGACCCCGGAATTTTTTCAGGCTCGATCCGCCAATCCCTTTTCAGCTTCTGCCCACGCCGCAATAGGAAAAACCCAGATTGGACATGGCCTGAGGAGCATACACGTTCCGCAGATCAACAAAAACGGGGGCCTTCATCAATCCTTTGATGCGCTCCAGATCCAGAGCCCGGTATTGGTTCCACTCGGTCATGAGCACTACGGCATCGGCGCCGCTGCACACATCGTAAGGGTCGTTCATATACATCACCCCCTGGGGCAGCAATTTTACCGCTTCCCGCATGCCCTGCGGATCGTGAGCAAGAATTTTCGCCCCCTTTTCCATCAAGGTCGGCAGAATGGTAAGGGCCGGTGAATCCCGCATGTCGTCGGTCTCCGGCTTGAAGGTGAGGCCGAGCACCCCGATGGTCTTGCCCGCTTCGCTGCCGCCCAATGCATCGCGGATCTTCTTCACCATCCGCGCCTTCTGGGCGGCGTTGACCTCCACCGCCGCTTCCACGATGCGGGCGCTCACCCCATGTTCCTGCACGGTGCGGAGAAGCGCCACCGTGTCCTTGGGAAAACAGGAGCCGCCGTAGCCTGGACCGGGATGCAGAAACTTTTTCCCTATCCTGCCGTCAAGGCCGATACCCTTGGCCAGGGCGATGGCATCGGCCCCCACTGCCTCGCAGATATTGGCCATCTCGTTGATGAAGCTGATCTTCACCGCCAGAAAGGCGTTGGCTGCGTATTTGATCAGTTCGGCGGTTTCGATGCCGCTGACCACAATGGGAGTCTCGATAAGGTACAGGGCATTGTATATCTCGCGCAGGACCGCGGCGGCCTTTTCGTTGTCCACCCCGATGACCACCCGATCCGGCCGCATGAAATCGCTGATTGCCGCCCCTTCCCGCAAAAACTCCGGGTTGGAGGCCATGTCGAAATCGGCCGCGAGATTTGCCTCGCGAATAACCCGCGAAACCTGGCGGGCGGTGCCGACCGGCACCGTACTTTTATTGACCACCACCGTGTACCCGGCAAGATGCGGGGCAAGGTCCCTGGCTGCGTCGTAAATATAGCTCAGATCGGCATAGCCGTCGCCGCGCCGGCTGGACGGGGTGCCCACGGCGATAAAAACCGCATCGGCCACGGGCACTGCCTCGCCAAGGTCGGTGGTAAACCGAAGCCTGCCGCCGGCCATGTTCTTGCCCACCAGATCGGCCAGGCCGGGCTCGTAGATCGGGATCTGCCCCTCACGGAGCGCGGCAATCTTGGCTGCATCCTTGTCCACACAGACAACCTCATGGCCGAACTCGGAAAAACAGGCGCCGCTTACGATGCCGACATAACCGGTGCCGATGATTGCGATCCTCATGCGTAATACCCCCGGTACCAATCGACGAACCGTTGCAGCCCGACCTCGATGGGGGTTGAGGGACGAAAGCCGACGTCCGCCACCAGATCGTCGATATTCGCATAGGTCTCCTGCACGTCGCCATCCTGCATGGGCAGAAAATTCTTCACCGCCTTTTTGCCGAGACACTCTTCCAGCACCTCGATGAAGTACATCAGCTTTTCCTGCTTGTTGTTGCCGATATTGTAGATGCGGTACGGCGCCCAGCTGGTGGCGGCGTCCGGGTTGCTTTTATCCCAGGCCGGGTTCGGGGCGGGAGGTTTCGCGATGACCCGCACCACGCCTTCGACGATATCGTCGATGTAGGTGAAATCCCGCGCCATGTTGCCGTTGTTGAAGATATTGATCGGCTCCCCGGCCAGGATCGCCTTGGTGAAAAGGAAATAGGCCATATCCGGCCGGCCCCAGGGCCCGTACACCGTGAAAAAGCGCAGGCCGGTGGCCCGCACTCCATACAGATGGCTGTAACTATGGGCCATCATTTCGTTGGATTTCTTGGTGGCGGCATAGAGTGAAACCGGGTGGTCCACATTGTCGTGAACGGAAAACGGCATGGCGGTGTTGCCGCCGTACACGGAACTCGACGAGGCGAAAACCAGATGGCCGACCCCGGTGTGGCGACACCCTTCCAGAATGTTCACAAACCCCAGAAGATTGGAGCTGGCATAGGCGTGGGGATTGGTCAGGGAGTAGCGAACCCCTGCCTGGGCGGCCAGATTGACCACCGCCTCGAACCGGTGGGCGGCGAAAAGCCGCTCCATCCCTTCCCTGTCGGCAAGATCAATTTGGCAAAAGGTGAAGGCCGGTGAATCGAGCCATTGCAACCGCGCCCTTTTCAGATTCGGGTCGTAGTAATCGTTGAGATCGTCGATGCCGATTACTTCCCACCCCTGATCGAGCAGTTTCCTGCTCAAAAATGAGCCGATAAACCCGGCCGCGCCGGTGATCAATATTTTCTTCATAAACGAGAATCCCTCCTGCTACCCGCGGGCAGATTGACAAACCGCATTGTTAGAAAATCCCTCTTACTGCCGAAGCTCATCTTCATACCAGCGGCACACCTGCCTGATCCCTTCTTCAAGCCCGATTCCCGCCTGCCAGCCCAAGGCTTTCACTCTGGAAACATCCAGCAGCTTCCTGGGGGTCCCGTCCGGCTTTGTGCCGTCAAAAACCAGCTCGCCGCTGAAGCCGACGGCCTCCTTGATCATTTGGGCAAGCTCTCCGGTCGAGCAGTCCACCCCGGTGCCGATATTGAGCAGGGGTGCGGACTGCGGAGCGAGACGACGGTGAAAATCCGCTTTCTCCATGGCCATGACATGGACACAGGCATCTGCCATATCGTCCACATGCAGAAACTCCCTTTTAGGGGTGCCGGAACCCCAGACAATTACCCTGGCCGAAGATGATGCCGGAGCGAGGCTCGCCGATTCGAGGTCAAGCCCGATGGCTGATTTGACGTCATCGGGAATGCGGCCGAACCGCTTTTCATCTTTCCTGATCGCCTTCATGTCCCCTCTTGCCGCCATCCCGGCCAGATGAAACTTGCGGATCAGGGCGGGCAGGACATGGGAATTTTCGAGATCGAAATTATCGTTGGGCCCATAGAGATTCGTCGGCATCACCGGAATAAAGTGGGTGCCGTATTGCCGGTTATAGGCCCAGCACATTTCGATTCCGGCAATCTTGGCCACGGCATAGGGAGAGTTGGTCGCCTCAAGCGGGCCGGTCATCAGATGCTCTTCCTTCATCGGCTGGGGGCAGAATTTCGGGTAGATGCAGGAACTGCCCAGGAAAAGAAGCCTGGTAACACCATGCAATAAACTCTGGTTGATGATGTTGCTCTGGATCATCAAATTATTGTAGATGAACTCGCCGCGGTAGGTGTTATTGGCCTGGATTCCCCCCACCTTGGCCGCAGCCAGAAAAACATACTCGGGCCACTCGCAGGCAAAAAAATCGGCCACAGCCCGCTGATCGAGCAGATCCAGCTCGGCATGGGTGCGGGTGATGATGTTGTCATACCCCAGCGCTGAAAGCCGCCGGACAATGGCCGCTCCCACCAGGCCGCGGTGCCCGGCGACATATATCTTCGCGTTCCTTTCCATTGCTTATTCGTTATAATCGTAGGTGTTGAAACCGTGGCGCTGAACCAGTTCATCGCGCTTCGCCGCAGTGAGGTCTTCGCGGACCATCTCCCCGACCAGTTCCTTAAAGGTAATGCGCGGCACCCAGCCGAGTTTTTCCTTGGCCCTGCTCGGATCACCCAGCAGGGTCTCCACCTCGGTGGGCCTGAAGTAACGCGGGTCAACCGCCACGACGCAACGGCCCAAAGCATCGTAGCCCTTCTCCTGCACGCCGCTGCCCTGCCAGCGGATGTCCATGCCAAGCTCCGTTGCGGCAGCATCGACAAAATCCCGCACGGAATACTGTTCGCCGGTGGCGATGACAAAATCCTCCGGTTGGTCCTGCTGCAGCATCAGCCACTGCATCTCCACATAGTCCTTGGCATGCCCCCAGTCGCGCTTGGCATCCATATTGCCGAGAAACAATTGCTCCTGCAGACCGAGCTTGATCCGGGCCAAGGCACGGGTGATCTTTCTGGTGACAAATGTTTCCCCGCGCACCGGCGACTCATGGTTGAAGAGAATACCGTTGCAGGCATACATGCCGTATGCCTCCCGGTAGTTGACCGTGATCCAATAGGCATAGAGCTTGGCACAGGCATAGGGCGAACGGGGATAAAAAGGAGTGGTTTCCTTCTGGGGTATTTCCTGGACCTTGCCGAAAAGTTCGGAAGTAGAGGCCTGGTAAAACCGGGTCTTATGTTCAAAGCCCAAAATCCGGATTGCCTCAAGAACCCTGAGGGTGCCGAGGGCATCCGAATTGGCGGTATATTCCGGCTCCTCAAACGAAACAGCCACATGGGACTGGGCCGCCAGGTTGTAAATCTCATCCGGCTGAACCTGCTGGATGATGCGGACCAGGCTGGAGGAATCGGTCATGTCCCCATGGTGGAGGATAAAGCGCCTTTCCGCCTCGTGGGGATCCTGGTAGAGATGGTCGATCCGGTCGGTGTTGAACAACGAGGTCCTTCTCTTGAGACCGTGGACCTCATACCCTTTTCCCAGCAGAAATTCCGCGAGATATGCCCCATCCTGTCCGGTGATTCCGGTAATCAACGCCTTTTTCATATTCATCCTAAATAAATTGCTTGAATGATTATCGCCAAACTTCACGATCGCGCCGCGGCAAGCAGCCCTTATTGCTGTTCTCCGCCAGGCCTGGATTCCGCCCGTCCGTAATTGTCTTCGAACCGGTGGATATCATCTTCACCGAGATAGCCGCCGGACTGAACCTCGATGAGTTCCAGCGGGATCACCCCGGGATTTTCCAGACGATGGGTGACCCCCAAGGGGATAAAGGTGGATTCGTTTTCACTGAGGACGAAGACCTCCTGGCCTTTGGTGATCCGGGCCGTGCCCTTGACCACAACCCAGTGCTCGGCCCGGTGATGGTGCATCTGCAGGGAAAGGACGGAACCAGGCTTGACCGTGATGAGCTTTACTTGAAAACGCTCGCCGCTGATCACCCCCTCATAGGAGCCCCAAGGCCGGAAAACCCTGCGATGGAGATTTGCCTCCTGGCGGCCTTCCGCTTTGAGCCGGCTCACGATCTTTTTCACCTCCTGCACCCGGTCTTTCGGGGCGACAAGAACCGCGTCGCTGGTTTCGACGACAATGGTGTCGGCAAGACCTATGGCGGCAACGAGCCTGCTCTCGGCATGGATAAAGGAATTTCTGGTATCCTCCAGAATAACGTCGCCGAAGTTGACATTCCCGTGGTGGTCGCGCGCGCCGACCTCCCACAGGGCGCTCCATGAGCCGATGTCGCTCCAGCCGACATCGACCGGGATCACCGCCCCCTTGCCGGTCTTTTCCATGACCGCATAGTCTATGGAATCACTGGGACAGGCAAAAAAGGCCTCCCTGCCGATCCGGGTAAAGTCAAGATCCTTTTGCGCAGCGCCAAGGGCGGTCCGGCAATGCTCGAACATTGCCATGTTATGTTCCTTCATCTCGTCGAGATACACAGAGGCTCGAAACATGAACATGCCGGAATTCCATGAATAGCTCCCATCGGCGAGGTACTGTTCCGCAGTGGCCAGATCGGGTTTTTCGACAAACTGCTCGATTTCATAAGCCGCGCCGTCGGCGAGCTGATTCCCCTTTTTAATGTAGCCGTAGCCGGTCTCCGGTGTTTCCGGCACGATGCCGAAGGTCACCAGCCTCCCCCCCTGAGCTGCCTTCCGGCCATGCGTCACCGCCGTCTGGTATGCCTCAGTGTCCCGGATAAGGTGGTCGGCGGGCAGGATGAGCAGGATGGTGTCTCCGTCGCCGCCAACCGCCTGAAGCGCGGCCAGCGCCGCGGCCGGAGCCGTGTTCCGCCCGGTTGGCTCCAGGATGATGGCTGCCGGCTCGATGCCGATTTGCCGCAGCTGTTCCGCCACCAGAAAACGATGATTTTCACTGCAAAGAATAAGCGGTGGCCCGACCTCCGCCATGCCGGCAAGGCGCAAGGCCGTCTGTTGCAGGAGGGTTTTCTCCCCGGTCAGGGCCAGCAACTGCTTGGGGTACAGGTCGCGGGAAAGGGGCCAGAGCCTTGTGCCGGAGCCTCCACAGAGTATTACTGGGGTGATCATTCGCTGAATTCCCTTTCGCTCCGCCGAAAAAGATGCAACCTGGCGGTTAATTATTAAATGTAAAGGTCTGCAAAAACGGCAGCAGCTCTTCCCGGAGTTCCGGCCGTTCCATGGAAAAGGCGATATTGGCCATCTGCCAGCCCGCCTTGTCGCCGCAGTCGAAACGGGTGCCCTCGAATTTGTAGCCGAACACGGGCTGCTTCTCGAGCAGGATGGACATGGCGTCGGTGAGTTGGATCTCGTTGCCGGCGCCGACGATGCCCCGGCCCAGGATTTCGAATATCTTGGGGGTCAGGATGTAACGGCCGACAATGGCGAAATTTGAAGGCGCATCTTCCATCCTGGGCTTTTCCACCAGGCCCTTGACATGAACGACCCGGCCCATGCACTGTTTCGGATCGATGATCCCGTAGCGGGAGGTCTCCTCCGGCGCCACCTCCATGGTGGCCACGATGGAGGCGCGGAGCCGGTCGAACTCCTGGATCATCTGGGCAAGAACCGGCACGTCGGACTGGATGACGTCGTCCGCCAGCAGCACGGCGAAAGGCTCGTCGCCCACGATATTCCTGGCGCACCAAATGGCATGCCCCAGGCCCAGGGGATCGTTCTGTCTGGTGTAGACGATGGTGCCGGTTGCCGGGACAACCGCCTCCACCACCCTGAGGAGCATGTCCTTGCCGCGCTCGCGCAGGGTATCCTCCAGCTGGTAGGAGCGGTCGAAATGATCCTCCAGGGCGCTCTTGCCCTTGCCCGTCACGAAGATAATCTCCTCGATCCCCGAGGCCAGCGCCTCTTCCACGGCATATTGGATAATGGGCTTGTCCACCAGGGGAAGCATTTCCTTTGGCATTGCCTTGGTCGCGGGCAGAAAGCGGGTTCCCAGCCCTGCCACGGGAAAAACAGCCTTACGAACTTTCATATCCTCGGTTCCCCATTTTTTTCCTGCTTGGCCTTGTTCTCTTCAGTCTCGCTGCCCAGCCTGCCGTTGCCGCGCCCTTGCCGCGCGCCGTCGGTCCGATGCCATTCCCAAGCGGAACGAACAATGGTTTCCAAACCTTCATATTGCGGCTGCCATCCCAGCTCCCTGCGCGCCTTGCCGGAATCGGCCACCAGTACGGCAGGGTCTCCCGGCCGTCTGGCTTCCTCCACGGCGGGGATGGGATGGCCCGTCACCTTTCTGGCCGTCTCGATGACCTCGCGCACCGAGTAGCCGGTGTTGTTGCCCAGGTTGTAGACGCCGCTGCCGCCTTCGTGCAACAGGCGGTCGAGGGTCAGGAGGTGCGCCCGGGTAAGGTCGTTGACATGGATGTAATCCCGGATGCAGGTGCCGTCCGGGGTGGGATAATCGCTGCCGAAAATGCGGATCTCCTCGCGCTCGCCGGTGGCGACCTTGAGCACCAGGGGGATCAGGTGGGATTCGGGCTGGTGATCCTCGCCGATCGTGCCCGATTCGTGGGCTCCGGCGGCATTGAAATACCGCAGGCAAACATGCTTGAGGCCGTGGGCCTGGTCGCAATCCGCCAGAAACCGCTCCACCGCCACCTTGGTGGCCCCATAGGGATTGGTGGGGCGGCATGGGTGCGCCTCGGTAATGGGAACAACCTCCGGTTCGCCGTACACCGCGGCAGTGGAGGAAAAAATAAAGCGCTTCACCCGGTGGCGCAGCATGGAGCGGACCAGCTCGATGGTCGCCGCCACGTTGTTATGATAGTATTTGCCCGGATCAATCATGGACTCGCCCACCAGGGAAAAAGCGGCAAAGTGCATGACCGCGTCGATCTCCCGCGTCCTGAACAGCCCCTCCAGAAGATCACGATCACCCAGATCCCCGCGGATAAACATGCCGCCCCGGACCGCATCCCGGTGACCGGTGGAGAGGTTGTCCAAGGTGACGACCTGACAACCCGCTTCCAGCAGCGCGTGGACCATATGGGAGCCTATGTACCCCGCGCCCCCCACAACCAGTATCGTAGACGTCTTCATCGCAATCCTTAACAACCGGCAAGTTTTTTCCGTGTTCGCCACCCAACGTGACTGAAACGTTAAAACATGCCCTGATTACAAACCTGTTAGGAGTCGATAAGAAAACGTTTAAGAGAGTGCGCCCTGCCGCTGAAGCGCCGGGGGAAGCCCTTCGGCCCGGGGCAACCTCCCGTCAGGCACGAAATAACAAACGGATACCCCAGGCCATGCCGATGGCTGCTGAATCCGGCGCGGCACAGCCGGACGGCAAACCCTTGCAACAATCTTTGCTGACCAGAAATTAACGGAATCGGAATTCAAACCTAACAGACTGAGGGTAAACGGTATTGTCTGTAACATGTTGCGCTTACACAGGCAGCAAGCACGACGGCAAAACGATCCCCGTGGTCCATTCCGGCCAGCTGCCCAAAAGCTCCCGGACCTGCCCGCGCGACCTCTCCGCCGTCCCGTCGAAATCAACCACCTCCACAAGGGGCTGTCCATGTTGCAGCAACAGGTATATATCCTCAACATGCTTCTGATGGGCCTTGACGCCGTCTGCGTCATCGCCGCCGGCTATACCGCCTACAATCTTACCCCGGCGATGGGCGGGGCCTTGCCGAGCAACTGGATGTTCACCGTTTCCGTTATCATCGTGATGTTCAGCAACAACTATTTCCTCGGATCCTTCCGCCTGTACAGCGACCGCGCCCCCGCCACGATCCTGCGCCTGGCCTGGTCCATCGTCAAGGCGGTCATCATCTCTTTTCTGCTCCTGCTCGCCATGGCCTTCCTCGTCAAACTGGAAAGCACCCCCCGCAACTTTTTCATCCTCTTTTTCGGGAGCACGCTGCTGTATCTTTTTGTCATGCGCATTCTGGCCAGGGAATACACGCGCAAGATCTCCCGCAAGGGATTTCACAGCCGGAAAATCCTGGTGGTCGGAGACCCGCATCGGGGCCAGCTGGTCATTGAAGCGCTGCGGGATCAGCTGAGCTGGGGGCATGAGATTGTCGGCCGGCTGAACACCTGCGAAAAAGATGCGGACGAAGAGTGCCTCGGCTCCATTGAGGATCTGGAACGCATCCTGCGCGGCCAGCCCATCGACGAGGTGGTCTTCGCCCTGCACGGCAACCGGAATGTCGATCTGGGCAAATTTCTCGACATCTGCGCGAAAATGGGGATTTCGGTGCGAATCCTGCCCGCGCTCTGGGTGCCGGGAGGACACTCGATTTCCGTGGAAAAATGCCAGGGGATACCCTTCCTGAACATGCATTCCTACAGTTTCAGCGCCCACGGCAGGCTGTACAAAAGAGCCCTCGACATCGTCGGCGGCTTCGTGGGCATGCTGATCCTCCTCATCATCTTTCCCTTCGTCGGCTTGGCGATCAAACTCGATTCACCGGGACCGATTCTCTTCAGCCAGCTGCGCAAGGGGCAACGGGGCCGCACCTTCCGGCTCTATAAATTCCGGACCATGTTTTCAAACGCCGAGGAAATGAAGAAGGATCTCCTGGCGAAAAACCAGATGCAGGGGCACATGTTCAAGATGGATGACGATCCCCGGATCACCAAGGTGGGCCGGTGGCTGCGCAAAACCTCCCTGGATGAATTCCCCCAGTTCATCAATGTCATGCGGGGCGAGATGAGTTTGGTAGGCACCCGCCCCCCCACCATCGACGAGGTGGAAAAATACCAACCCGAACACCTGAAACGCATTGCGGCCAAACCGGGAATTACCGGGTTATGGCAGGTCTCCGGCAGAAACAAGATCAACGATTTCGAGCAGGTGGTGGAACTCGACTGCCGCTATCTCCATAATTGGCGTTTTTCCGATGACATCAAGATTCTTTGCAAAACGGTGTGGGTCGTTCTTCAGCGCAAGGGAGCGGTCTAGTGTCCATGCCCCTATCGCAGACAAACAAACAAGGAGTTGCCATGTTGCCCATGACATTTACCAAACGGACGGTCGGCGTGCTTTTGTGCTGCACCATGCTGCTCGGCGGCTGCGCCAGCAACGAGGAAAAAAAAGCGCGGTATCTGGAGAAAGGCAAGGCTCTCTACGAACAGGGGGATTTTGTCAAGGCCCGTCTGGAACTCAAGAACGCCCTGCAACTTGATCCGAAATACCCCGAAGCCTTTTATCTGGCCGGCATGGTGGCCATCAAGGAAAATCAGCCCCAGAAAGCGTACCGGAATTTTCTGGCCGCGGTGCAACATGCGCCCCAGATGACCAAGGCGCACCTGGAACTGGGCAAACTGTATCTCGCCGCCCGAATGACCGAAAAATGCAGGGAGAGCATCGACCTGGTTCTCAAGGCCGATCCGGCCGACAAGCAGGCGCTGGTCCTCGATGCGAAATATTTCATCCTGACCGACGAGCTGGAAAAAGCCGAAGCGCGGTTCGAGGAACTCCTCGCCAAAGGGAATACCGATCCGGACATCTACCTGGGGCTGGCAGGCATTTTTACCAAACGGAAAAACGGCGAGGCGGTGGAAAAGATCCTGGCCCGAGGGCTTGCCGCCAACCCGAAATCAATAACGATCAACGGCATGCTCGCCAACATGTACGCGATGGCGGGCAAACAGGAAGAAGCGGAAAAGATGGTTCGGCAGTTGATGTCCCTTGAGCCGGAAAAGATCGTCCATAAGCTGGCCCTGGCCCGTTTGTATGCGAAGGCCGGACAACAGGAAAAGGCCGACACCTTCCTCGCCGGGAGCCTGGGTGCGGACCCGAAAAAGGAGGACAACTGGCAGGCCGTGGTCCGCTACTATGCCCAGGCCGGGAAAGTCGATCAGGCCCTTGCCCTGCTCGACAAGGGCATTGTTGCCAACCCGAAAAGCTTCCTTTTGCGTTCCCTGCTGGCAAAAATCCATCTGGCCCGAGGCAAGGCCGACAAGGCCGTTCAGGTTTTACAGGAATCCCTCGCCCTGGACAAGGATCCGGCCGCCCCGGGCATCCTCCAGGCACGAAGCGACCTGGCGGAGATATACCTCAAGCAGGAGCAGGTCGCCTTGGCCCAAGAGCAGGTTGACAAGGTGCTCAAGGACAACCCCAAGAGCGTCCAGGCCCATTTTCTTTCCGGCACCCTGGCCTTGCGCAAGAACAACGCGGAGCTGGCCGTTTCCGAATTCAGACAGGTGACGGCGGAGCAGCCTGATCTCATCCCCGCCCATCTGGGCCTCGCCCAGGCGCTCGTGGCCAACAAACAACCGGCCTTGGCCATGGATGCCCTCAAGGCCGGCCTGCGGCAGCACCCGGACAATCCGGAACTCATGCGGACCCTTGCCCGGCTCCATGCCGTGCAGAATGATCCCGAAGCCGCCGGAGAGTTGTTGAAAAAACTGGTGGCGCTTGCCCCGGATGACCAGACCCACCAAGCCGATCTCGGCGATTTTTATGCGGCCCGCAAGGAATACACCCTGGCCGAAAAAGCCTATGCCTCCATCCGGGACAAAGCCCCGAATATCGCCGCGGGCTACGTCAAGCTCGCCAACCTGTATGCCATGCAGGGCGAAAAGGAAAAATCCATCGAGCCCCTCCGCGCAGGGTATGCGAAAAACCCCGAACTGCCTGTTTTGTTCGACCATCTGGTCAAGCAGTATTTGGCCTTCGGCCACCAGGATCTCGCGCTCAAGGTGGTCAAGGAACGTTTGCAAAGCCACGGGCAGGACAGCCTGGCCTACAATCATCTGGGCCGCATCCATACCCTGAAAAAAGAATACCCGCAGGCCGAAGCGGCCTTCAACAAGGCGATAACGCTACAGCCCCGCTGGCAGGAACCCCACAACAACCTGGCTACCATCCTTCTCCTTCAGGGCCGCCAACAGGAAGCCGTTGCCGGGCTCAATGCCGCCATCAAGGCCAACCCGAAAAATGAAACCGCCTACCTTACCCTCGGGGCGCTGCACGAGCACGACGGCAACATCCCGCAGGCCACCAAAAGCTACGAAGACGCGCTCAAGGAAATGCCCGGCCTCTGGTCCGCCGCCAACAACCTCGCCTTTCTCCTCAGCGAGCATGGCCGGTCGGCCGCGGAAAAAAACAGGGCCCTTTCCCTGGCGGAGCAAGCCCTGGCAAGCAAACCGAATGACGGCAAGGTGCTGGATACCTTGGGCTGGGTTCACTTCAAGCTGGGCAATATGGAGAAAGCACGCCTGTATCTGGAACAGGCCTTGGAAAACGCCCCGGAGCAGCCGGAGCTCAATTATCATCTGGGCGTTGTTCTCCACGCCCTAGGGAAGAAAGCCGAGGCCAGGCAAAAGCTTGAAGTTGCCGTTAAGAGCAAGGATGAATTCAAGGGCCGGCAAGAGGCAGCCCGCATCCTGAAAGAAATCTCCTGAACCGCCCTGCAAAGGAATACCATGAAGAAAAACATCCTCTCCCTTCTCTGCGCCGTGTTTCTCACCCTGTCGGCCTGTCCGTTTTCCTTGGCCGCGCCGGAGGAAGCGGCGCCAGTCTCTCCGACCGAAGGATACCGGATCGGACCGGGCGATCTGCTGGACATTACGGTCTGGAAAAACGCCGATCTCAGCCAGCGGCTTCCGGTGCTGCCGGATGGCAGGATCTCCCTGCCCCTTCTCGGCGAGACGGAGGCGGCCGGCATGACCGTCCCGCAATTAACCGAGGAGATCAAAACCCGCTATGCGAAATATGTGACGGAACCGGTGCTCTCCGTGTCGGTGCAGCAGGTGAACAGCATGCTGGTCTATGTCATAGGCCAGGTCAGGAGCCCGGGCATGTTCTCCCTGAACAGCAACATCGATGTCTTACAGGCCCTCGCCAAGGCCGCCGGACTCACCCCCTTTGCCGAGGGCGACAGCATCAGGATTTTCCGGAAACAGGACGGCAACACGGAAATATTCCCGTTCAACTATGACGCTGTCTCCCGCGGCCGTGAGCTGGAGCAGAATATCGTCCTCAAGCGGGGTGACGTCATTGTCGTGCCCTGACCCCGGCTTCCGGTCCGCTCCCGGCCGAAATACCGTGCAGACGAACCGACGGAAAATATCCGCGCTGCTTGCCTTGTGCTGTCTAGCCCCTCTCGCCGCTCCCTCCGCCCGGGCGGATGAAAGGAAGGTGACCCCCTCCCTCGGCGTGCGGGAGGAATACAACGACAACCTGTTCCTGACGCAGGACGACCAGGAGAGCGACGCCATCACCACGGTTTCCCCGGGCCTCGCCTACTCGCAGCGCAGCGAACGCGGCCGGTTCGACCTGCGGGGCCGGCTCGACTCGGTCCGCTACGCGGAACGCACCGATCTCGACAGCACCGACAAGGAGGTGAAAGGCAGTTTCGGCTACTCCCCGAGCCAGTTGGTCCGGCTCGGCGCCGACGGCCTGTGGAGCAGGAACTCCCGCCTGGACCGCGACCTGGAAACGACGGGCCTCGCCTACAGCGCCTCCAGACGCACCCGGCAGACCTACAACCTCAACGGCAGCTTGCAGCTTTCGGAAAAAGACACGCTGCAACTGGACGCCGGCGTAAGTCAGGATCGCTACGCCAACCCGGCCCTCTCCGACGTCGACGGCACAACCGGCCGCCTTGCCTGGAACAGCGATTGCAGCCGATATTTCGCCAACCTCGTCGGCCAGGTGCTGATCGACCATGGCCGGTACGAGTACCCCTCCGCCACGGTCAACACCTATACCCTGGGGGTGGGCGGCGAAAAAAAGCTCAGTGAGGTCTGGAGCGTGAACGGCTGGCTGGGGCCCTCCTATACGGAAACCGAATATCTCTCCTCCTTTGGCGGGACTGCCGAGGACACCGGCCTGTCCGGATCTCTCGGCCTGGAACGCACCTGGGAGACCGGTTCGCTCTCCCTGACGCTTTCGCAATCGGTTGCCCCGGACAGCGGTCGGAACAGCACGGTGAACCGGAGCAGCGCCGGCGCCACATACAAAAAACAGCTGACCGAAGATCTGGGCCTCGGCCTCGATTTGCGCTATTTCCGCAACGATACCGACTCGGACAACCCCTCCCTCGACCTCAATGAGCACAATTACCAGTTCATGCCCAGCGCATCCTATCGCCTCAACGAGGACATCCGGCTGGAATCCTATTACCAGCACATGTCCATCGACGACAAAACCGACGGGACCAGCCGCCGGCGGAACCTCGTTTTCGTAAAAATTGTTTTCAACCACGCCTTTGATTAAGGCAGACAGAATCATTTCACTTGGAGATCAGCGCCTTGGAACCCAGCACCATCACCATCAACGACCTCACCGCCATCATCAAGAGGCGGCGGTGGAGCCTCATCATTCCCTTTGCCTCATGCCTGCTCATTGCCACCGCCGTCGCCATTTTCCTGCCGCCCATATACAAGGCCTCTTCCACGATCCTCATCGAAGAGCAGGAAATCCCCCTGGAATATGTGCAGACCATGGTGACCACCTATGTGGAGCAGAGGCTACAGGAAATCAACCAGAAGATCATGAGCACCTCGCGCCTCCAGGAAATCATCGCCGGTTACGACCTGTATGCCGCACAGCGGGACAGATGGACCAAGGAAGAGATCATCGAGAAAATGCGCGAAGACATCCACCTGGAGCCCATCAGCACGGAGGTGGTCGACCGCCGCACCGGACGGCCCACCACCGCGACGATTGCCTTTACCCTTTCCTATGAGGGCGAAAACGACCCCAACAGGGTCTACATGGTGGCAAGCAAGCTGGCCTCCCTCTTCCTGGAGGAAAATCTCCTCGCCAGGGAACGGCAGGCCAGCGAGGCTTCCAAATTTTTCGATGACGAGATCGGCAAGATCAAAACCGATATGAACGAGGTGGAACTGAAGATCGCCGAGTTCAAGGAGAAGCATGTGCATGAACTCCCCGAACTCATGCAGGTGAACATGCAGGAGCTGAGCCGGGTGGACATCACCGTGGAACGCGCCTATGAGCAACTCCGGAGCCTGAAGGAGCGGGAAGGGAATCTCCTGGCCGAGGTTGCCACGGCCTCCCCGCAGCTCGCCGACCAGACCCGCCTGGGGGAATTGAAGCTCAAGTTTGCCCAGTTGAAAACGATCTACTCGGATCACTATCCGGACGTGATCCAGATGCAGGCCGAGATCGAAAAACTGGAGAAAACCCTGGCCGCGGCCCCCAAAAGCGGAGAACCCGCCGTCATTAAATCTGACAACCCCGCCTATATCACCCTCAGCTCCCAACTCACCGGGGTCAGAACCGAAATAGAGAGCGTGCAGCGCCAGATAAGCGCCTTGGGAAAACAGCGCGACCAATTCAACCGACACATCGCCGCCACGCCCGGGGTTGAGCAATCCTTCAAGGAATTGTCCAACGAACGCGACAGCATGAAACTCAAATACAGCGACCTGATGAACAAATACATGGAAGCGCGGGTCGCCCAGGGCCTTGAAAAGGAACAAAAGGGCGAGCGCTTTACCATGATAGACCCCGCCCTGCTGCCGGAAAAACCGTACAAGCCCAACCGGATCGTCATCATGCTCATCGGCGTCGTCCTGGGCATTGGCGCGGGGGTCGGCCTCGCCACCCTGCGGGAATTCACCGACGATGCGGTGCGTGACGCCGACGCCCTGGCCATGGTGACCTCCCTCCCGATCCTGGCCGCCATCCCCCTGATCAAAACGGAACAGGAATCCGCCAGGGAAGAAAACGGCCGCAGACGGCTGGTGATCGCCGCCGTCTCCTCGCTGGTCGTGGGACTGATGATTTTTCACTTTTTCGTGATGGATTTTGCCATTGTCTGGGCCAAGCTGGCCAGGCATTTTTCCCTGTAACGGTTGCAGGTTAAGGAGAAAGACCCCATGAAGTTAAGCAAGGCGCTGGAAAAGGCCAAGGAGGAGCGGTATGCCGCCGAAGGCCGAAAGGAGGAGGAGTCGCGGCAGACGAAGCCTGCCGCGGGCAGGAGCGGCTGGCACTCTCCCGATTACACCAAGTCCAAGTCGGTTTCCGTCTGCACCGAGGAAATGGCGAGGAAAAAATATATCTCCGTTCTCCCCGAATCGAGTGAGGCTGACGCCTACAAGGTGTTGCGGACCCAGATCCAGCAACGCGCCCAGGAACGGGGCTGGAAAACCATCATGGTCACCAGCGCGGGGCAGGGAGAGGGCAAAACCCTCACCGCCATCAACTTAGCCGTCTCCATGGCCAAGGAATTCCACCAGACCGTGCTCCTTGTGGATTGCGACCTGAAACAGCAGAACATCCACCAATGCCTCGGCTATGAATCGCGATTCGGCCTGGCTGACTATCTTCTCGACGATGCCGAGTTGTCCGAGCTCATCGTCTGGCCGGGCATTGCGAAACTCACCGTGCTTTCCGGGGGCAGAACCATCAGCGGGAGCACGGAACTGCTCGGCTCCCCCAGAATGAGCCATCTGGTCAGGGACATGAAGGAACGCTACGAGGATCGCTATATCCTCTTCGACACCCCGCCGGTTTTAGTGGGCGCCGACGCCATCGCCTTCGCCCCTTTCGTGGACGGCATCGTCGTCACCGTTGAATCCGGCCGGACCTCGCTGACCGATGTCAAAAAAGCGCTTTCCCTGCTGCCCAAGGAGAAATTACTGGGCCTCGTTCTCAACCGGCATGGCCGGGGAATCTGAGCATGTACGAGAACTTCTATCATCTCACAGCCAAGCCCTTTCAGATGGTGCCCAACCCGGCCTTTTTGTACCTCTCCGGCCTGCACCGCAATGCGCTGACCTACCTGGAATACGGAGTCCTGGAGCGGGTGGGCTTTATCCTGCTCACCGGCGAGGTGGGCACGGGCAAGACCACCCTGATCCGCTACCTGCTCGACAAACTGCCCGCCAATACGGTGCCGGCCCTGCTCTTCAACACCAATATAAACGGCGAGCAGCTCATCCGCCTTATCCTGCATGAGTTCGAGGTGGAGCCGGTCGAGAGCAAGGCCGGCAACATCGACCTGTTGCAGCAGTATCTCATCGCCCGTTACGCCGCGGGCAAGAACCCGCTGCTGATCATCGACGAAGCCCAGAATCTGAGCGACGAGGCCTTGGAAGAGGTAAGGATGCTCTCCAACCTGCAGACCGATGATGAAATGCTTTTGCAGGTAATCATAGCCGGGCAACCCGAGCTGAAAAAACGGCTGAACAGCCCCCATCTTGCCCAACTGCGCCAGCGAATAGCCGCAAGCTATCACCTGACCGCACTTTCCGAGCAAGAAACCGCCGCCTATGTCGCTGCCCGGCTCGTCAAGGCCGGGGGCGATGCGTCCCTATTCCGCGATGAGGCGGTGGCCGCCGTTTTCCGGGCGTCGGGCGGAATTCCGCGCACCATCAACCTTCTCTGCGATGCCGCTCTGGTGTACGGCTTTGCCGACGGGATTGCCCGCATCGACCCAGCCATCATCGAGCAGGTGGTTGCCCATAATCAATGGGGAAGCCGGCCGGAAACCGAGGCTGAAGCGCCTTGCCGCTCCCCTCTCCCGGAAGGCCGGGCCGGCGAGGACAGCGCCCTGGCCGCCATGGTTGGGGAACTCGAAGCCAGGGTGCGCGAGATACAGATCCGCCTCGACCTGCTGCAAACAGAGCGCGAAAGCCGCGACCGGGAGCCGGAAGAAAAACTGCTGAACGGCATGGGCCTCCTTCTGCAACGGGAACGGGAAAAATCGGACCGGCTTCTGGAGGACACCGTGCTGTTGCGCGCCCGGCTCCAGACCCTTACGGAGAAACTCTCCCAACCGGGGAATACGCCCGTTGCCGCGGAAGGGCATGAGGCCGTGAACACCCCGGAAGAAAAAGGCCTGGCCGCCTGGTTCAGGGAGAAACTCGCGGCATTGCCGCCACGGGCATGAGGCGGAGGAAACAGGAGAGGCGGCTGCCTCCTCCCTTCATCATCCGCTAACACACTCATTGTTGTTTTCTAACAAAAAATAAATATTTATCGGCTAAACAGAGAGTATCGGAATCCAACTCCCCTTGGCCGTGCATCCATCCGGGCGCACACCGAAAACACGAAAAGGCCCCTGGAAGACGACACGTTTGCGGGCAGGCCGGAAACACGCGTCTGCTCCGGCGGACAAGGAAGAAAACACGCTGATGTGCAGGGTTTGGCCGGAGAAAGCTCCCAATCCGCAAAAAACAATATAAAGGGCTTGCCGAAGGCATCCGCCCGAAAATAAAACAAGGCGGTTTACGGGACATTCGTCGGCTGTTCATTGCAAAGCAGGTTTTTTTATCCCGGGTCACGCCTTGCGTGGTCCGGGATTCATTTAGAGCGTATCCACAAATACGCTCTAAGCAACTTTTACGGATTTGCGCCGCAACCAAGGGGTATCCTTTGCCATCCTACAAGAGCATAGCACCGTGCCGGACTCCGCGTGAGAAAAGCTGGATCATGATGGGATTCATGCTGACCGCCCTGCTTTTCGCCTCCGTGGCCGCGGGGTTCTGGCCGGTCCTGACAAAGCTCATCGCCCAGTGGAACAACGAGGACAACAGCTACTGCTATCTCATTGTCCCGATCTTCCTCTACCTTTGTCACGAGAAGAGGCATAATTTCCGTTTCCAGGAATTCACTTGGAGCCCCTGGGCTCTCGCTCCCGCCCTGCTGGGCGTTTCCCTTGCCGCGGCAGGGGAACTCGGCTCGGCGGAAACCTTGACCTACCTGGGCATCTGGTGCATGGCGCTGGGGATAGGCGTCATGTTGTACGGGACGCGGATCCGCCTGCTCCGGTTTCCCTTTTTCATTCTCCTGTTCGCCGTCCCCCTCCCGCCATATTTAAGCAGAACGCTGACCTTCAAGCTCAAGATGCTCGCCTCCTCTTTTTCCGTTGGCCTGCTTCGTCTTTCCGGGGTGAGCGTGGCCCAGGACGGCAACATCATTGACCTGGGTATCGATCAGCTTCAGGTCGTGGATGCCTGCAGCGGCCTCAGATACGTTATGCCCATGGTCCTGCTCGCCCTCCTCATCGGCCATTTCTTCGTGAAAAAAGGCGCCTGGAGAAAATGGACGCTCCTGGTCATGGTTCTGCCCCTGGCGGTGCTTATCAACAGCCTGAGGATTTTTGTCACCGGCCTCCTCTATGTCAACGGCAAACCCGAACTGGCGCAAAACTTCTTCCACGATTTTGCCGGGCTGGTGATCTTTCTCGGCGCCGGCGGCGCCCTCTTTCTCACGGCCACGGCCCTCAACCGCTTCGGACCGCTGCATTGCATGCCGGAGAAAAAAGACCCCGGCGGCCGTCCCTTCCGGCTTGCCTTGTCGGGTGCGCTGGCGCTCGTCCTTTGCACCCTCTTTGTCGGCAGCGGCTGGGCTCTGCAGAGACTGCCCCATACGCAGATCCTTCCCGAGCGCGCCACCTTTGCCGATTTCCCCATGGAAATCGCCGGTTGGCAGGGCCGGAGGGACTATATTTCCAAGGAGATCCTGGCGCAACTCTGGGCGGATGACTATGTCAAAGGGGTTTTCACCAACCCGAAAAATCCCGGCCAGCTGATTCATCTGCTCATCCCTTATTACGAATATCAGGGCAACCAACATACGGCCCATGCCCCGCAGTCCTGTCTTCTGGGCAGCGGCTGGGCCATTCTGGAAAGCAAGGAGCGGGAAGTCGCCGTGGCCGCCGACAGGAAAATCACCATCCGAACCATGTTCATGAAGAACGGCGACAACACCATGATCGGCAGTTACTTCTTTTTGAACCGGGGCAGGGTCATTACCAATCCCTGGCTCAACAAATTCTATATCATGCTCGATGCCTTCACCAAACGGCGGACCGACGGCGCCCTGGTCCGGGTGGAGATGCAGGTGCCGAATGGGCAACCGCCCGAAAAGGCCTATGAGGATCTCGACCGGTTTATCGGCGGGCTCTGGCGGGAACTGCCTGCCTATATTCCGGGGTAAGGCTTTAGAAGAGTGGGGGACAGGGGAACGTCCCCGCAATTTCAACCAAGAAGGTGAACACCATGAAAAACAGCTCCATACCGTATTGGCAGGGCGCCTTGCTCGTTGCCGCCCTATTCGCGCCATCCACGCCGGCATTTGCCTTGGGCCTTGCTTCTCCGCTCGGCTGGCAGGGAAACGGCTCGAAAATAATCGAGGTCGATTTGTTGAACCCGCCCACGTATCTGACCGTGCTTGCCCAACAGACCTCGCCGGCGGTCAACACCTCGACCGGCACATCCCATGACGACGGGATTGTCCGCGGCTCGGCGCAAACCCGCGATTATGCCGGCCGGGGAAGCATCTCCGCCTCCGGCCACGATGCAAACACCGGCTATTACCGGGCCGGCGGCTATTTTAAGGACGAACTCTATTTCGAGTCGAAAAACAATCCCGCCGCGATCATCGAATTTGTCTTCAATGTCAATGCCGATGCCAAACTCCTGGCTGACGGCGGAAGAGCCGATCTGTCCCTGAATTGGACCTACTATGACGGATCGGCCTACACCAGCCTGAGCTATGCGCCCTTGCTGCACATCACCGGAAACGCCGGCCAGGGCGGAGCCTTCAACGGAACCGTGACCATGGCCATGAACGATGCGAACAGCGCCAATGTCCTTGCCAGCGGCGCCTATCTGCCCTTCACTTTTGGCATCTGGGGCGATGTGGCCAACGCCGAGGCAAGCTGGGAGAATATGATCTCGCTGGCCGATGTCTTGGTAAAGGATACGGCCGGCAATATTCTTGCTTCACAGGACTACATCCTGCGCAGCGCCAACGGCAGCATTTATTTCTCCGCCTTCGAGAACCCGCCCGCCGCAGTGCCGCTCCCATCCTCCCTTCTGCTGTTTTCCTTTGCCTCCGCAGGCATTGCCGGACTTCGGCGGAGGAGAACGGACAAACCGCTCCTGGTATTCATTGACGCAAAACCCCTTTTTCACCCCAAAGCGTGAGCAGACCCATGAAACGCCGTTTCCTGCATGTGTCCATTCTTCTTTTGCTCTGCGGCTGTACACCGCAAATGCACTATATCGGTGAGATTCCACGCTCGCTCTCCCAGCAGCAGGCCTTTGCCGATGCAGCCGCAAGGCAGGTGGCGCAAGAAGGTGATTTTTCCGTCTGGGTGTTCCGGGGAAGATATTATGTGCTGGGCACACCGCAGGCAACAGCCGCCCTCAAAAATGCCCCCTCTTCCCTGCAGGTAAAGAGTGTTCCCGGCATGGGCCCCCACGGTGAAACGGTGGAGTTTGAGGCGGATCCCGCTGATCCCGGGTTAACCACGCGACTGGAAGAGCAATTCAAGGGCACGCCGCTGCTCTTGAAACAGTTTGAGCGTGAATATTATGTCTGGAAATATGACAACCGCATTTTCGTAATAGGGGAGCCCGAGAGCAACGAACTTTTCGCCGCCACCAAAACGCTGCCGCTGACCAAGACCATTTTCGCCGCCGGTCCCAACGAAGAAACCGTCATTGTCGAAGCGAAAAACAACAAACCCGAGTTTACCGAACGGCTGATGGAACGCTTTCTTGCCTCCCCGCATCTCGTCACTCAGGATGCCGACTATTTTGTCTGGCGTTACCGGGATCGCTTGTATGTGATGGGATCGTCCGACACAAGTCTCTCCTTTGAACAGACACTGCTCATCCCGAAGAGCCAGGCCTTTCTGGGGACAGGGCCAAAGGGGGAAACCGTGATTTTTGAAACAGGAAAAGACGCGGGTCTGTTGCAGCGGCTGCAGGAAAAATTTTTCAGCCGATCTTCCATGTCCCGTCTTGAGCCGGATCCTGCCGGATCGTAACCGGTAACAACCGGCCGCGCCCTTTCAATATCTGATTACCGTTCATCTTCAGCCCGTTTTTTCCGTCATTCCGGCGAAAGCCGGAATCCAGAGAAATTAGCTACCGTGCCTGGATTCCGGCTTTCGCCGGAATGACTTGTTCGCAAGTGAGCCATTGATACAAAACACGAACAATCAACTGGTTGACGCATGGCCCGCGTGCTGGCTGAAATTCGATGGTAATCAGATTCCAATATGCAAAGCTTCAGGAGCGCCCCGCCCCCTGTCCCCTGCGGCGCTGCTTCCTCCGTTGCACTCCCGTGAGCACGCCAAAAAGAGAAAGCACCCCCCACCAAGGCAGCATGGGCACATCTTCTTGTACATCATAGGGGCCCAACGCCTCGTACAGGTTGAGCCGCGGAATCGAGAGGCTGTTGCGCTGGTCCAGCACCGGTTTTCCCGTGGCGGTCAACCTGCTCACGGTTTCATCAAGGGTCAGGGCGCCGTATGCGGAGCGTAATACGGCAACCGCCCCTGCCACATGGGGAGCGGCCTGGGAAGTGCCGCCTTTGGTGATGCCGGCCGCGTTGATAAGGGCGCCCGGCGCCAGAAGGGTCAGAAAATACGCACTGTTGGAAAAGCAGGTGACCTTGTCCGCTGCGGTGGTGTAGTCGGTGCAGGAGCTCCAGGCCAGCCCCCCCACGTTCGCATCATACACCGCGCCCACCGAAACGACTCCGGGCGTGCAGGCCGGCGAGGCGATGCCATCCAGAAAACCGTTGTTGCCGGAAGAGGCAACGGTGAGCATTCCGGCGGCCCGGGCATCGGCAACCGGGACCACATAGGGATTGGTGCGGGTATTGCTGCATGGCAGCGTATATTTCACACCGTTACCCAGGCTCAGGTTCAGTGCGGCAATGTTGTAGCTGCCCTGGTTGGCAATTGCCCAGTTTATGGCCGCCAGCACCAGGGCATCGCTCGAACTGCCGCCGCTGAAGATATCCAGGGATATAATCCCCGTCTCCGGTGCGATACCGGCAACAATGCCGGCGACATTGGTGCCGTGCCCGTTGTCGTCCAAGCTGTAATCCTCCGTGGCGATGTCCGCGCTGTACAGAACCCGGCATCCTGCCGGTACGCCCGGCGCGGTGCAGGATCCGAAAGCCGTGCGGGTGTAATCCACCCCGGTGTCAATGACTGCCACGCTCAACCCTTTTCCCCCATAGCCATAGGCATAGGTCTGCGGTTGCCCGACCAGGGGGAGGCTTTCGGCAAGATGGAGTTCGATGGGGTTATTCTCGTAGATGGCCAGAACCTCGCTCTGTCCGGTGAGGGAGGAGAGGCCGTGGAGGCTGCGGCAGCGGAGCAGAATCAACGGCAGATGCGTGAAGTCGTGGACGACTTGAACCTCGGCGCCGCTCAACCGGCCAAGCACCCGGTTCTTGAGTTTGCCGAATTCCTGTGCCTTGAACCCCCTTATCTCGGGACCATCGCCCGCGTTGCGGGCTCCCTGCCGCATCCGATCTATTTCCTTATTGATTTGACCGGCGTCGAGGAGGACGATTACATTCTGCGGGGTTCCCGCGCCCAGCTTCTCCGTGAGCCGTTGCGGCACCACGGCTGGCGCCGCAGGGGCGATTCCCGGCGTGACCGCGCACAAAAAAACCGCGCAGGCCACCCCGAGCAATAATGCCTTCCCGGCCAGCGGGCGACTTTTTTCCCGGATCGAATCCATCAGAGTATCGGCCGGATCGGCGTTGAGGTGCATCATTTCATCCTTGTCTCCTGTCGGCTGAACCTAGGCAGGGTCTGCGTTCAATCCCCAGCAGGATTGCCAGCATGCCGCCGGTTAAGGAAAGGGCCAGACGCCCCCCCTCGTTCAAAAAATGCATCCAATAAACAATGAGGGAGCGTGACATTTCCGCAGGCGCAAACCTCTCGAAAAGAAGATTTTCCATGCTGCCGATCAGCACAAGCGGCACATCGAGCAATTCAACGGCAAGCAGAAACAGCAGTGAACAGACCAACAAGCGTCCGCCGCTTTCCCCGTGGCTCAGCCAAGCGGCAACGGCCATTGTCAGAAGGATGACAGGGTGTTGCAGGGCGTGCCCCAGCAAGGTTGAACCGGTAAGCACGGTGCCGGATGGCAACAGGGTAAAGCCGATCAGGCAGGGGGCGGCAAGAACGCTTCGCAAGGTAAAATAGATTTCCGTGCCCTGACCGCCAAGGCCAAGGTGCATCTCCCGGTAGGCGGGAAAAAATGCGGCAAGCTCCCAACGGAACAGCGGCAACAGGAGCTGCCCGTAAAAAGGGCCGGTCAGCCAAAAAAGAGTGGCAACAATCAGAAAAGAAATCAGAATGGCGACGCACGGGGATTGCAGCCTGGAACATTTCACGCCATCTCCTCCTGTTGCTCCGTCCACCACAGGAAAAAGAGGGCGCCGGCAAGAACGATTCCACTTGGCCAGAGATAGCCGTGCAACAGGCCAAAAGCCTTCTTTTCAAAACGCAGCACATAATAGAGCGAGACAATCCGGCTTATATTGAGAAAGGCGATGAGCCCGAGACCGGTCACCCATCCCAGGATCTTTTGCCGCCAGGAGGCTCGAAAGGCCGCGACGGCGGCAAAAAGCAGAAACAATCCCTCCGTGCCCTCGCATCCCTTTTGCACGGCCAGGATGGCGTAAGGCGACAGGAGCAGCTGTTTTTTGACGAGGACCTGTTCCCGAGGGGTGAACAGGTTGATCAATCCGGCGCTGGGGTCGAGGGTGGACAGTTGCAGCAAGGCAACCTTGATGGGGTCCGCCAGGAAATAGGAATACCCGGCCTGCAACGCCGCGAAGCCGGTGAAAAAAAACAGGGCGAACCCAAGCAGGCCATAACCTTGCCGGGGCCCGCCCGGCAAAAGGATGCCGCATTCTGAAGAGCTGTTCCGAATCATGCAATAGCATTACCCGCCCCGGGTTAGCCCATCATTTATTTTGTGTAAAAAAACCATTTGCCTCCAGTGTTGTCCGGTAAGAAAATTGCAATATCAAGCAAACCGTCAAAATCCCCCCTCGCCCCCCTTTTTCAAAGGGGGGAATAATATGCCTGTTTTGTAAGTAATGCTGTGCCTCCCCCTTTGAAAAAGGGGGATTTATTAGTCGATGATGCTGCATCTTGCCCGTATGCAATATCTTAACCGGACAACGCTGAGTTGCCTCCACCGAAAAGCGGTGTCCGGCAGCCCGGTTACGAGCAATGGCTTGGCGGGTGGGAACAGAGGCACCGCGCGGAGGAGAGAGGGGAAGACAGCGCCCCGGTCACCCGGGGCGCTGACAACGAAGAAAAAAACGAAGAAAGGGGTAACGATTCGATGCCGGAAGCGGGCAGGCTTCTCAACATGATGAACAACTCAGATGACTTTCTCTTAAAGCAATCCCCGTGCCGACAACGAAAATATTCCTTATCATGTTGTTTTCACGGCAATATTGTTACACTAGAGCGCCAAACCGAAACGGATATCCCCTGCAACAAAAGTTGCCTGATTCCGTCCCTGTTTATCCGTTTTTTTCTCACGGCAGACGCCATGAGAAAAAAATATTTGTAATTTCAAATAATTATAATCGCGCTTGCGCAAAACAGGGGGGAGAAACTTTTGTTGCTCGGGCAACTTTTATTGCGGAGGGTGCAATGGGTGGCGGTCTTGATATCAGAACGGGTGGCGGGATTGGAGTAACAATATGCAGACGCCAGCCGGAATACTTCACGGGGCTTCCGGTAGCCGGGGGGAGGATGCGGAAAGGACTGTCCGCACCTTTCTAGGTCACATGATATACTTTCTTGATGTGTCGAATGTTCCTTAAAAAAAGATCCACGATCTTTGGATCAAAATATATTTTTCGCATGCGACAGACCTCGTCAATGGACTCATCGAATCCCCAGGCCTTTTTATATGGCCGCTCGGAGGTCAGCGCATCGAAGACATCGCAGATCGAGGTAATCCGGCTGGCCAGGGGAATTTGCCGTTCAGCCAACCCCAACGGGTAGCCGGAACCATCCCACCGTTCATGATGGGTAAGCGCGATGGTCTGCGCAACCTGCAACAGGGAAGACCTCCCTTCGCTCAACAGATCCGAGCCCACCTGACAATGTGTTTTTATGACCTCAAACTCAGCCTGCGAGAGCGAGCCCTCCTTCTGCAAAATCGAATCCGCTATCCCCAATTTCCCCACATCATGCATGGGAACCGCATGGAACAACACCGTGTTGGCGCTTTTACTCAACCCGCACGCATTCCCGAGAACCGCGCAATATTGACTCAATCTTTTTATGTGCGCTCCCGTGCCGCCGTCGCGAAAGGCCGCGGCCTGGGTCAGGCGGGTAAGGACATCCAGTTGCGCTTTTTTGAGTTCCCGCGAGCGCTCCTCCACCAAAAGCTCCAGATTTTCCTTGTGGGATTCCAGTTCACACTTTACCTCGACAAGGGCTTCTTCCAACTGCATCTCCTTGGTGACATCGATCAATGTCCCATAGGAAAGCACGACCAGATCCCGGTCATGGATCTCGACCTTGGATAAATCCTTGAGCCAAAGCGGACTGCCGTTGACATTGAACTTGTATACCGCGTCAACCCCGCCGCCCCGCTCCGCCATACGCCGCAGCGCGTCACGCAAGCGATCTATTTGGGCCTTGTCGCGGATAATTTTATCGATGGCGGGAGGATTTTTCTGTATCCGGTACAGGCAGCGGCTGAGAATATTGTCCCGCAGAGGCCCGGCCACTTCAGGGCCATGCAAGCCGAGCAATTCGTGCAGCCTCGCCCCGGTATATTCATACCAGATATGCCCGCCTTCCGGTCGCCAGGCGGCGATGTACGGAATGACTGGAGCCCCGATCCTCTCCAGAGCCTTGAAGTGGGCAATGGCGGAAAAAAGCTTTTTTTTCAGCGAGGCACTGTACCGGCCGGAAAGGATTCTTCCCGTATACCTGTCCCGTTCGCCGAAAAGGGAGGAAATATTTTCAGTCATGTACACACGATTGAGACAAGAAAGCCACCATCAAGCGCGCCGCAGCGCTTTATATTCGGTAAAAACAGTGCCGCGGAACAACCAGCAACCAGCCACTCTTCCGACAAAAAAAATTATTGACATGCCTTGGTCGATTGCATGAGGCTGTTCAGCACATACCTGTCCAGAACGATCCTTGCCGATTCCTGCCTTTCCAGAAAGGAAACGCCGATGGCAAAACGATCCGTTGCCAGCTGGTCGGTCCGAACGACTTCCCCGAGAACCGTAACTGTTTTCCCATCCAACACAATGCCGATTTCAACCGATGATCCGACATGAACAGGAAATTTATTTTCTAAAAGTATCCCGCCGCTGCCCAAATTCTTGCTTTCCGCCCGCAAGACGATATTTTGCTTCCCTGACGAGGCTGTCCCGTTCACCTTCTCGACATAGGGGAGCCGCAGAAATTGTCTGGCCTCCTTTTTATAGCCGAGAACCAAATTTTTGCCCTGACGTTTTGCAACATTCAGGGCATGATCCGCAAACTGGACAAGCTTGACAGCGTCATGCGCATCATCCGGGAAAGTCGCCACCCCTCCGCTGATGGTTATCGATAAAAAAAGGCTGTTATATATGGCCTTCCGGCTTTCAACCATCCCTCGGAACCTTTCGGCAAAGCGTAAGGCATCTTCCTTGCTGGTGTCCGGCAACAACATCACGAATTCATCGCCGCCATATCTGGCGACCATGTCCTCCAATCTCTTGTTCTCGCCTATAATCTTGGCAAGATATTGCAAGGCGCTGTCGCCCGCCAAGTGCCCGTACTGGTCGTTCAACATCTTCAAGGAATCGAGATCGATAAACAGCAGCGACACTTTCCTCTCATGCCGTTTAGCCCGGGCAATCTCGCGCGAGATTGCCTCTTCGAACTCCTGACGATTATAGAGCCCTGTCAGGAAATCCCGTCTCGCCTGCTTGAAAAGCTCTTCAAATTTATTGACATCGATAAGCTTCGGGTAGCCGATGCTTTTCTCAACCCAATGGAGATAGTCGCACACAGCGACCGGAAGACTTACGGGGCGGGCGAGAAGCGTGGACAATTCCGCTTGATGGAGCTGGATTTTTTCCCAATGGCGTGCGGCTTCCTCGGATTCAAAATCGCGATGCGCCACCATTTCCATGATGATCCTGCACGCCTGTATCCCCTCTTGCTCAACAATCCCCTTCAGGCTCGCAACCAGATCGTCATCCGGGGTGCAATTCCGCATGCAGGCTAAAATCGCTTTTCTAATCGCTTCCATGGCTTCCCCCCATTCGGCATAACAACAGCATCCCGCTCTTGCGGAACCCAGCCTTGGCGCCGCTTCGAAAACAGCAGGATCCTTTCCAAAAGAACGATTCTTCCCGCACCGGGGAAAATTCAAATTGTACAAATATAACAGGGAAAAATTACAGGCGCATAAAAATACGATTAGAATTTGATCAGGAATACTTACAACTACGGAGACAGGAGAGAGAGGGGGGGGGGAGACAGCGCCCCGGTCACCCGGGGCGCTGAGAACGAAGAAAAAAACAAAGAAAGGGGTAACGATTCGATGCCGGAAGCGGGCAGGCTTCTCAACATGATGAACAACTCAGATGGCTTTCTCTTAAAGCAATCCCCGTGCCGGCAACGAAAACATCTCCTATCATCTTGTTTTCACGTGAATATTGCAGAACACGAACGCCAAGCCAAAGCGGATATCCCCCTGTAACAAAAGTTGCCGGATCCCATCCCTTTTCGTCCGTTTTTTCTCACGGCAGGATCCGGAATTGAATAATACTAACAATTTCACAGAAATGCAGCCGATCGCCATCAAAACAGGAAGGAGAAACTTTTGTTGCTCGGGCAACTTTTATTGCGGGGATCCTGGAGTTCTTTTTATACCCTGCCGGGATTTTTTCGCCATTTTCCAGGCCCGTTCCGTATATTTTTCAAAAAAAGCGGGCAATTCCAAGCAAATACGATTAATATGACACGATAAGCGAACACACACGCCCCCCGCCTTCAAAAAGACAGGAGGATTTCCATGCGCCTTCCCACCAGCAGACGCTCTTTTCTCAAAGCCTCGCTGCTAACCACCCTTGCCTTTCTCCACCCCGGAACGGCTCGGGCCAACTTTTCCCCGGAAAAGCAGCCATCCGGTCGGTTGAATCTGTACAACATCCACACCGGCGAAAAAATCAACACCACCTATCGCGACCCGGATGGCCAGTACAATACCCAGGCCATCAACGAGCTGAACTGGCTGTTGCGCTGCCACTACACGGACGAGCAGCACCCCATTGATCTCCAGACCCTGGATTTTCTCGATCTGGTGAACAGTCGCTTGGGCTGCAACAATGAAATCCATGTCATCTCCGGCTACCGCTCACCGGAATACAACAACCGCCTGATCCGCCAGGGGCACAAGGTGGCGAAACACAGCCTGCATCTGGAAGGCCGCGCCATCGACATCCGCATCCCCGGCACCGCTCTGTCCGCCCTCCAGCGCACCGCCCTCTCGCTGCGCATCGGCGGGGTCGGCTATTACCCCAGCGGCGACTTCGTCCATATCGACTCGGGAGCCTTCCGCACTTGGTAGCCCGCCGGAAGGAAGCATCCACCCCCATGTCCCTTGTCCTGACGCTCTGCCGCCTTTTTTGCTGCGCCCTGATCGTGGCCCTGCTTCCGGTTCCGGCAATGGCGACGACATCCGAAGCCCCTCCGGCAAGGGGAGAGCTCTGCGTGCTGCCCGCCCTGGAGAAGGCCCTTGCCCAGTACCGACAAATTGCCGCCCAGGGCGACTGGCCCCAGGTTCCTGCCGGACCTTCCCTGAAGGAGGGAGAGCAAAACGAACGCATCCCTTTACTGCGGAAACGCCTTGCCGCCAGCGGAGACCTGACCGAGCAAGCAGTCCAGGAAGATCTTTTCGACCCCGCCCTCAAGGAGGCGGTGCAGAGGTTTCAGACCCGCCATGGCCTTAACGGAGATGGGGTTGTCGGGGCCAAAACCCTGACCGAGCTCAATGTCCCCATCAGCGAACGCATCCGGCAGCTTGCCGCAAGCTTGGAACGCTGCCAGCCTCTGCCCACTGTTCTGGAAAAACGCCATATCCTGGTGAACATCGCCGACTTCACCCTCAAGCTGTTCGAGGATGGCAAGCCCGTGCTCTCCATGCCGGTGATTGTCGGAAAACCCTATCGGCAAACCCCGGTCTTCAACGGACTCATCTCTTCCCTGGTGCTCAATCCGAGCTGGGGGGTGCCGCACTCCATCGCGACCAAGGATCTTCTCCCCAAGATCAAAAAAAATCCGGGGCACCTCAGTCAGTTGCATCTCCGGGTCTTCCAGGGCGGGAAGTCCAACACGGAGATCAACCCGGCCACCGTCGACTGGGCAGCCCTTTCCACCTCGCGCTTCCCTTACCGGCTGCGCCAGGATCCGGGACCATCCAATGCCCTTGGCCGCGTGAAGTTCCTTTTTCCCAACCCCTACGATGTTTACCTGCACGACACCCCGGCCAGGGAGCTGTTCCAAAAGGACTCCCGCACCTTCAGCTCGGGCTGCATCCGGATCGCCAAGCCTCTGGACCTGGCGGCCTACCTGCTGCGGGGCACCCCCCTGGGTTCCACGGAGGCCCTGACCGCGGCGATCGCCCGCGAAAAGACGCGGAGCGTACCCATCCCCTCGCCCATCGCCGTTCATATCGTGTACATGACCGCCTGGGTTGACAGCGAGGGCGTTATCCAATTCCGGCCCGACATCTACAACCGGGAACCGGCTCTGTAATCTTGGATTTTGACAAAGCCGCGGGCCGCGCGGATGCTCAGCCCCGGCTTGAGATGACGATTCCCAATACGATGAGACTCAGGCCGACGACCTTGTACAGCGTGACCTGTTCGTTGAGCAGGATGGCGGACGCCAGAAACACCAAAACAAAGTTGAGGCCCATGAAGGGATAGGCATAGCTGAGATCAAAGGCGGTCATGGCCGCCATCCAGCAGAGCGAGGCGAGAAAGGCCGCGACAAAGCCGCTCATGATGAAGGGGTCGAAAAACAGCTTGAGCAGAAAGATGAGCTTGGGGAGCAGCTCGCCGGGCAAGGCGCCGTGGAACGGCACCCGCCACTTGATGACCAGCTGACCATACACCGTGAACAGTATGGTGCCGAAGATGTACAGATGCGCCATCATTTCTTCTTGCTCCATTCCGTGATCTTCTCGCAGACCGTGTCGATCTCTTCCCCTGTGATGCCATAATAGAGCGGCAGCCGGATGAGCCGTTCGCTCTGGCTGGTGGTATGGATATCCCTGCCTGAAAACCGCCCGTACTTCAACCCGGCCGGCGCGCTGTGCAGCGGCACATAGTGGAACACCGCCCAGATCACGGCCTTTTTGAAATGCTCCAGCAGCGCGGTGCGCTCCTCCAGATCCTTGACCTTGAGGTAGAACATGTGGGCATTGTGCTGGCAGGTGTCCGAAATCACCGGCAGCTCAATGACGCCCGCCTCGGCAAGGGGGGTGAGCTTGTCGCGGTAGGCCAACCAGCTGGCGAGCCGGTCAGCGTTGATCGTCTCCGCCATCTCCAGTTGCCCCCAAAGATAGGCGGCCTGGAGCTCGGAGGGCAGGTAGCTGCTGCCGATGTCCACCCAACTGTACTTGTCCACCATGCCCCGGAAAAACTGGCTGCGGTTGGTTCCTTTCTCGCGGATGATCTCGGCCCGCTCGGCAAACCTGCTGTCGTTGATGATCAGCAACCCGCCCTCGCCGCCGCTGGTGTAATTCTTGGTTTCATGAAAGCTGTAGGTGCCAAGATGACCGATGGTTCCCAGCGGCCGGCCCTTGTAGCGGCTCATCATGCCCTGGGCCGCATCCTCGATGACGAACAGGCCATATTTCTCGGCCAGGGTCATGATCACGTCCATCTCGCACCCCACCCCGGCATAATGTACCGGGACAATGGCCTTGGTCTGCGGGGTAATCGCCGCCTCGATCCGGGTTTCGTCGATGTTCATGGTGTCCGGGCGGATGTCCACGAAGACGATGCGCGCCCCGCGCAGGGCAAAGGCGTTGGCCGTGCTGACAAAGGTATAGCTGGGCATGATCACCTCATCCCCGGGCTCGATGCCGATGAGGATCGCGGCCATCTCCAGGGCATGGGTGCAGGAGGGGGTGAGCAGGGCCTTGCGGCAGCCGAGCTGGGTCTCGAACCAGCGCTGGCACCGCTTGCCGAACTCGCCGTCGCCGGAGATCTTCGGGCTCTTCATCGCCTCAAGAACGTACTGCTCTTCGTTGCCGGTGTGCGGGGGCTTGTTGAAGGGGATCATCGCTCCACCCTTTTCATGAAATTAATGGCGTTCTTGCCTTCGTTGAACAGCAGATCCACAATGGACACCCCGTGCTCAAAGGGCGGGAAGAGCTGGGTATATTCCGGGTAGCCGCTATAGTCCATCCATTCGACCCCGATCCCCGCCTCCGCGAAGATCGGGACATCGAGATAATCGCTGGCCGCGGGGCCGCTCAGGTAGGTGGTGGCGCCCAGACTTTGGCACAGCGCCAGGAGACGCTCGCTCTTGCCCGGAGCCAGGGTGAACTCGCTGGAACAGCGGATGGTGGTGGTGATCCCCAGCAGCCCATTGATGGCCAGGATGAATTTGCGGTTTATCTCGCTGAGGTAGATCTCGGTGGCGCCCAGGTACAGCTCCTCGAAGACCTCCTTGTACTCCTTGAAATGCGCGGCCTTGGCGTAGTTCTGGGCCAGGGTTTTCCAGTGCTGCTTGTGCCAGAGCGGATTGCTGATCTTGGTTTCCAGGATCGTCTGGTTCAGCGTCTCCTGCCGCACGGGGATGGTGAGCCACTCCAGACCGTTTCTGGTCTTGATCTTGTTGCGGTTGCGCCAGTCGTTCTTGGTGTACTGCATGTCGTCGTAGAGCACGAACTCGTCAACGCTGCGGATGATGTCGAAATACCCCTTCCAGGGGATATAGTTGGACTGGAGAATGGCGATCTTTTTCATGATTGCGGCTCGATATTGACAACTTCCTGAATGATGTAGAGCGGCCGGCCCTTGACCTCGTCAAAGATCTTGCCGATATACAACCCCAACACGCCGAGGATGGCAAAGAGGAGCCCGAACATGAAAAACATCGAGACCATGAGACTGGTCCAGCCCTCGGTGATATTTCCGTAGAGGAAATAACTTAAAAACAGCCAGACGGCGTACACCATGCTGCCCAAGGCAATAAAAAAGCCAAACTGGATGAAGAGCCGCAGGGGCTTGTTGGAGTGGGCCACGATGGAGTCGATGGCAAGATTGACCAGCTTGGCGAAGTTGTAGGACGATCTCCCGTACAACCGGTCGTCGTGCTGCACCGGGATCTGGGTTCTCCTGAAGCCGGCTATCTTCACGAACAGCGGAAAGGAGCGGTTCTGCTCCCGATAGCGGTTGACGGTGGCGATCACCTGCCTGGAAAAGATGCCGAAATTGGCAATGGTGCTGTCGTGCTCCGTGTCGGTGAAATATTCCAGCACCCCGTAAAACATCCGGGAGGCGAGCTTCTTGAAAAAGCTGTCCTGCCGCTCCACCCTCTGGCCGAAAACGATGTCGTACCCCTCCATGGCCTTGGCGTACAGTTTGGCGATCTCCTCGGGCTTGTCCTGCAGGTCGCAGTCCATGACCACCACCCAATCGCCTTGGGCATGGTCGAGCCCGGCGGTGATGGCGTAGTGCTGGCCGAAATTGCGGGAGAGGTTGATGCCCTTGATCCTCGCATCCTTGCGGGCCAGCGCCTGGATAGTCTCCCAGGACCCTTGCGGGCAGGCATCGTTGACCAGAATGATCTCGAAATCGTCGGTGATGGGTCCAAGCGTTGCGGCAACCCTTTCACAGAGCGCACCCAGACACTCCCTGCATCCGTACACAGGGGATACCACGCTGATCTTTACCGGTTTGGACACGGGATTCCCCCTTTGTCGTTAACGGTTGCTGTTCGTTCAACAAAAAATACGGTCATTCGCCCTCACCCTCACCCTCGCCCTCTCGGCAGGCGCGCCCTTTTTCCGCGATACCGGGAAGGGGGTTCTCGGCAAAGACAAACACCGTGTAGTTTCCCTGCGCAAAGGATTCGGTGGGCTGGGGCAGGGACAGTGTTTCACACCCATCCTTCCAGTTGTCGAGCTTCTCATTGGGCACCAGGAAAAAGACCCTGCCGTCGGCGTAGCCCTTTTCGTACCAGTGATCGCTTGAGAGCCACAGACACAGGCCGATTCCGCGCGCGTCGATATCAAGGGGCCGGATGCTCACCTTGCCCTTGCTCAGCACGGTGTAGACGTGCGAGTCCCAATACGGGCCATAGCCGGTGACAAGCTTGCGGTTCTGGAGGGCGGCGAGCAGATCGGCCCGGGAACCGGCGGTATCCTGCCAGCCCTCGGGGGAGATATTTTTCCAGGTACCGGCGAAGGCGAGCACAAAAGCCACGACCAGCACCGCCTTGGCAACCGGGGGAAAAAAGCGCCAGATCACCACCGGGCAGACCAGAACCATCATCAGAAAGGGGATGATGTAGCGGATGTTGTTGCGGGCGGCGTAAGCGTTTTCGTGCAGGGTACTCACCGAGTACAGCCCGAAGATCAGGGCAAAGCCGAGGTACGAAAGCGCCACGAAATATCTCCGCGGCTGGTCCAGACGGGAAAATTCCCTCTTGGCATAGTAGGCGGGAAGGAGCAGGGCCAGAGGATAGAACCCCAGCCTCAGCAGGGAAACCACCCCTTCCACGGAGGCGAGCTCCACCTTGTCCTGCCACTCCGCGCCGATAAAGCTCAACAGCCCGAGAACCGAATAGGCGGCATGAAAAGGCAGATCCTGGAGCGGCACCAACAGCGCATGATTGGCGCCTTCGGCATGGAGGACTTCCACAAGCAATCGCTTGTAGAAAAAGACTCCCAGCAGGAGTACCGCGACAATGGCGGCGGCGGGAATGATTCGCGGCAAGAGCGCCGTCCGCCAATCCTCTTTTCCGCTCCCGAGCAATGCCTCCCGCTCCGCGTACAAAAGCAAGAGAAAAGCGCCGAAAAACGGCACGATGTAATAAATGAAAAAACGCACCGGGTTTTCGAGCACCACGAGATAGACCAGAACGAGCAGGAGGAGAAACAGGGGGTGCCTCGCACACCTTCCGGAATCCGGCCGATTGGCGCGGAGCCACAGGAGAAGGAAGGAAATGATAAAGGCAAAGTACCAGGTGTAGGCGGCCTCGCCGTAAACCTCCCGCAGATAGAGGGGGGAATATCCCAAGCCGATGACGACACAACCCATCAAGGCCGCTGCACGGGAGAGCCCCAGCGCCCTGAGGAGCAAGGCCAGCACCGCCATGGTGATCACGACCACGATGGAAACGGAAACGCCGTGGGCAAAGAAGCTGTTTTCCCCGGCCATGACCCAGGGGATCAGCAGAAGATGCTTGTAAAACACCCAGAGATCATCGTTGACATACCACCAGGTTTTTGGAAAAAGCTCCCCGGTCCGGACGATTTCCTCCGCCAGGATATTGGCAATGGCGGCGTCGGAGTTGAAAAAGGCCTGATACGAGCAAAAGATGTAAAAGCCCAGTGCACCAACGGTGGCGGCGAGCAGAAGCACGGCGCCGCGAAAAAGCCATTTCTGCATGGGGATGGTCGGCAAGGTAGTCACTGCGCTCTCTGGGTCCGTAGTCGGCAGGAAGGGGACAGGGGCAAGCCCGTTGGGAGGCTCCGGGGAATAGACACCAGCCGTCACCTGCTTTGGCAGCGGCGCTGCGCCCCTTGAGAAAACACCTGCCACAGGCTGGATCGTCGCGAAATAATACAAAAAATTTCTCGGGACTGTCAAGGGGAATCAGCAGGCAGCCACACGGCTGTCCGGACCACGAACCCGCTGGTCCGGCGGCGCACCGCAAACGGGCTCGGGCGGAGGGCAACCGTGGTTCAACCGCAAAAAAACACCCATATCCGTATCGTTATCCGCAACGGCCATTGTTATTTTTCGCCATTTGCAGTATATAGAGCGGCTTACAATCACCCGCGCCCCTCATCTCCGCCGAGGGCGCCGGAAACGCACCATGTCATTGCACCCAAGGAAAACCCATGATCAGCGCAGTCAATATCGCCCTCTCCTACGGGAAGAGGATCATCTTCAAGGACGTCAACATCAAGTTCACCCCCGGCAACTGCTACGGGCTCATCGGCGCCAACGGCTCCGGCAAATCCACCTTTTTGAAGATCCTGGCCGGGGAAAAAGAAGCGGACAAGGGCGAGATCGTGGTCGGTCCCAAGGAGCGCATCGCCATGCTGCGCCAGGACCATTTCGCCTTTGACGAGGAAACCGTGTTCGACACCGTGGTCATGGGCCACAAACGGCTCTACGACCTGATGCACGAGCGCAACGCGCTCTACGCCAAAGCGGAGCTTACCGAGGCCGACGGCATCCGGGCCGGGGACATCGAGGCGGAGTTTGCCGAGATGAACGGCTACGAGGTGGAATCCGAGGCGGCCGTGCTGCTCAAGGGGTTGGGCATCCCCGAGGAGTTCCGCGACAAGAAGATGAAGGAGCTGGAAGGCGGCGACAAGGTGCGGGTGCTGCTCGCCCAGGCCCTGTTCGGCAACCCGGACGTCCTGCTGCTGGACGAACCCACCAACCATCTGGATCTCAAGTCCATCGCCTGGCTGGAGGATTTTCTCTTCCGCTTCCAGAACACGGTGATCATCGTCTCCCATGACCGCCATTTCCTCAACCAGGCCTGCACCCATATCGCGGACATCGACTATGGCGAGATCCGGGTCTACGTGGGCAACTACGATTTCTGGTACCAGGCCAGCCAGCTCTTTGTGAAGCAAAAGCAGGACGAAAACAAGAAGACCGCGGCCAAGGCCAAGGAACTCACCGACTTCATCCAGCGTTTTTCCTCCAACGCCTCCAAGGCCAAGCAGGCCACCTCGCGCAAAAAGCTTTTGGACAAGCTGACCATCGAGGACATGCCCGCCTCGTCGCGCAAATACCCCTTTGTGGTCTTCAAGCCCGAGCGGCCTTGCGGCGACATCATCCTGGAGGTTACCGGGCTGGGCAAGGAAATCGACGGGGTCACGGTCTTGAACGACTTCAGCCTCACGGTGCACAAGGGTGACAAGATCGCCTTCATCGGCCTCAACTCCGTGGCCAAGACCACCCTCTTTGAGATCATCACCGAGGGGATGACCCCGGATCGCGGCACCTTCCGCTGGGGGATCACCATGTCCACCGCCTACTTCCCCAAGGAAAACAGCGCCTTTTTCGACAAGGATATGACCCTGGTGGATTGGCTGAGCCAGTACACCCCGCCCACCGAGGGGGAGAGCTTTGCCCGTGGATTTTTGGGCAAGATGCTGTTCTCCGGGGAAGAGGCATTGAAAAAGACCAGCGTGCTCTCGGGCGGCGAACGGGTGCGCTGCATGCTCTCCCGGATGATGCTCACCGGGGCCAACGCCCTGATCCTGGACGAGCCCACCAACCACCTGGACCTGGAGTCGATCACCGCCCTGAACAACGGGCTGATCGCCTATCCGGAGGTGATCCTCTTCGCCTCCCACGACCACCAGATGGTGGCCTCCACCGCCAACCGGATCATCGAAATCCTCCCCGGCGGGATTATTGATAAGCGGATGCCGTTTGACGATTATCTGGAAAGTGCGGAGGTGATGGAGCTACGGGAATCACTGAGTAATGGAGAGGTGGCTTTAAGTCTGTAACCGAGGCCCTTGCGCCATTTAACTCCCCCTCCCTCGACGGGAGGGGGCCTGGGGGGTGGGTGAAGCTGCAACCTGCCGACCTTGTGGCAGTTCCCCCTCTCCCTAGCCCTCCCCCGCCAGGGGGGAGGGAACTTTCTTGCCTTTTGGCAAGTGTCTCGCAGAAAAAAGCCTATTTCCCCGCGCCCAAAACTGCATCGCGAGCCAACTGACTGATAAGCCCCCAATCACCCCGAGCCACTGCCTCGGCAGGCGCCACCCAGGAACCGCCCACGCAGGCCACATTGCCCAAGGCCAGATACTCGCGGTAATTCCCCAGGCCAATCCCGCCGGTCGGGCAAAAAACCACCTTGGGAAACGGCCCGGCAATGGCCTTGAGCATGGGGATTCCCCCCGCCGCCTCCGCCGGGAAAAACTTGAAATGATCATAGCCCCGCTGCAACCCGGTCATCAATTCGGAAACCGTGGCAATGCCGGGGATCAGGGCAATGGGCCCCTGGTTGGCACCGTCCAGCAGCTCCGGGGTAAGCCCGGGACTGATGGCAAAAACCGCCCCCGCAGCGCTCACCGCCGCAAGGTCATCGGCAGAGGTCACCGTCCCGGCCCCCACCACCGCCTCCGGCACCGACTGGGCAATCTCCCGGATAGCCTCAACCGCAACAGGAGTGCGCAGGGTAATCTCCAGCACCCTGATCCCGCCCGCCACCAGGGCGCGGGCCAAGGGCACGGCGTGGGCAAGGTCCTTGATCACCATGACCGGCACCACCGGCCCCTGGGCAAAAACCTCGCCAGGCTGCATCTTCCATTTTCTTATCAGCGCCATCCTTGATTCCCTCGTAATATGCCGTCACACCGGAGAAAATGTTTTAAGTACGTCCCCATGATGTTTTCGCCCCTGGCTTGGCGAGGCCTACCAGTTCATATGTTTTTGCATCTCTTTCGCCCGCGAAGTATTTTTCCAATGCAAACGCAAAATCTGACTTCGAGTCAGATGCGAGTTCAAACAACGTCATTGATGAACAAAATTTCATGTCGTCAGGATGCCCGAATATCTGTCGCGCGGAGCTTCCTTGTAAGCCGTTGATGATCTTTGTGCATTCGATAAGCCTTGAGCCGAGCACCGGATGTCGAAGGTACTCGTGGGCTTCTTGCAAACTCTTGATGGCGTAACGACAAGAAATGACGCTCGTGCCAAGGCCATTGATTTGCGGAAAGATGAACCACATCCAGTGTGAGCGCTTCTGCCCCGAACGAAGCTCTTGCACCGCTTGCGCATACATATCAGCCTGAGCTTCAAGAAAATTCGCAAAATCAAATGAGTACGGCTTGGCAGTTGAATGCGAGAAGTGACCCAAAGCTACAATCCTAACACTTGAGTTCGAGACGCCTCTTTCAACAACCAATCAAAATTGCTCCAATATTGCTGGTTACCGCCTGGTCGCTCTCGCTGTTCGTTAATGAACGGCTGAAGGACTTGATGGCAGTGGCTGATACTTGGACCCCAATTTGCAGCAATGAGATTGACCGGAGCGAGGCCTGCACGGATGAGCGCGGCAGCAACATCATAATTTGCGACGACTAAAGCTGCGCTCTGTCTCTCCTCATGTGACCAATCAGCAAGAGGTTTCTTGGACAGTACATCGCGAACTACGTGGCGCGCTGCTCTAACTTCGGGTGCTTGCAAAAAGGCAACTAAAGAAAGCCCACTTTGCGCCTTGGATGATTCTTGCATTGCAAATAGCTGACCGGACATAACACGCAGCTGTCGATAGTAGACAAAGAGCGTAGCAAACGCAACGACCCCAATCAGAACTTGAATACCGACTGATATTTTTTCGTAATCCGACATAGCGCGAACTCCTTCTGGAACGAAAAACGGGACGCGCATGATTTCATGCGTTCCCCGCTGAGCAGCGGAAAAATGGTCTTGATGGGCGACAAGAAATGAAGATTGCCATATCCTGCTTTAAGGGAAGTACCTCTCAATATCCAAGGCGCCATGAAACACGCCCAAAATATCGACACCGCCTTCTGTTCTTATCAGATACACAATTCGGTAATGGCCGTAGAGCACGATTCGGATTTCGCCTTCTGGTTCCGAACGGTATTTCTGGCCAAGCTCCGGGAATTCTCGCAACAGTTGTGCCTTGTGGTAAATACCAGCAACAACCTTTCCCGCGGCGTCCGGATTATCACGGGCGATATATTCCAGAATATCCTTCAGCCATTGTTCGGCTTCCCTGGTCCATCTCAACTCTGCCATGTGCGAATCCGGCGTGACATCTCTTCATCTGAAATAACCCTTCCAGATCGAGTGTCATTCATGCCCCGTTCAACCATTCTTTCGAATGCCAATTCTCGCACAATTTCTTCGTAAGTAGCATCTTCCGGCTGAGCCAAAACGACTTCTACAATTTTCTCTCTCGCTGTCTGCATACAAAAAATCCTCTCCATTTCCATTTTCTGTCTGGGTTGGAGGGTTGCTTGACACAATCCATCCATGCTTTGCGTGTTAGGGTAGCACAACCGCCTCTACGACTCCACCGCAAAGTTCACCTTACATTTCTCCCGAACATAGGTGAACAACGAACTCGCCCCTTCCTCGGCCCCCAGCATATCACTGCGCAAGGCGGCAAAAATCTGCCTGCCCACGCCGCAACGCTGTTCACCAAGCTCGGCCTCGGCATACTCCCGCCTGGCAAGCTCCGCCGCATCCACCAGCAACTCCAGGCTTCCACCCCCCACATCGATCCGGATCAGATCCCCATCCCGCACCTTGGCCAGCAAGCCGCCGCACAAGGCCTCCGGCGTCACATGAATGGCGGCGGGCACCTTGCCGGAAGCGCCGGAGAGCCTGCCATCGGTGACCATGGCCACCCGATAGCCCCTGCCCATGACCACGGCCAACGGGGTGATCAGCTTGTGCAACTCGGGCATGCCCGTGGCCTGGGGGCCCTGAAAACGGATGACCGCCACGACATCCCGGTCCAGCTTGCCTGCCCGGAAGGCCTCGTCCAGCCCGGCCTGGGTGTGGAACACCATGGCCGGGGCCTCGATTTTGGTGGCGGCTCCGTCCGCCAGGGCCGAGACCTTGATCACCGCCCTGCCGAGGTTGCCGGACACTACCTTGAGCCCGCCGGTGGGGGAAAACGGCTGACCCACCGAAGCGATGACCTCGGGCGCCAGCGATTTCCCTGGTCCCTGGGACCATTGAGCCTTGCCGTTCACCAGCTTTGGGCTTTGGGTGTAGCGCTCAAGCCCAGGTCCAGCCACGGTTTCAACCTCGTTGTGCAGGAATCCGCCTGCCAGCAACTCGCCAATCAGCACCGCCATGCCGCCTGCATCCTGGAAGCTGTTGATGTCGCCGGGGCCATTGGGATAGATCCGCACCAGCATCGGCACCGCTTCGGAGAGTTCGGAAAAGTCATCCCAGTTGATGCGGATGCCTGCGGCCCTGGCCACTGCCACAATATGCATGGTCTGGTTGGTGGAGCCGCCCGTGGCCAGCAGCCCGACGATAGCGTTGACCACGGACCGTTCGCTCACCACCCTTCCGATGGGGGTATAGTTGCCGCCCAGATGGGTCAGCTCGCATACCCGTGCCGAAGCCGCATTGGTCAGGGATTCGCGCAGCGGGTCATCCGGGTTGACAAAGGAGGCGCCGGGCAGGTGCAAGCCCATGATCTCGGCGATCAGTTGGTTGCTGTTGGCCGTGCCGTAAAAGGTGCAGGTTCCGTTTCCGTGGTAGGAGGCGCACTCCTTGGCCAGCATCTCGCCCTTGGATATCTTGCCCTGGGCGAACTGCTCCCGGGCCAGGGTCTTTTCCCGGTTGGAAAGCCCGGAGCGCATGGGCCCGCCCGGCACCAAGATCATGGGCAGATGCCCGAACTGCAAGGCCCCCATCAGCAGGCCGGGCATGATCTTGTCGCAGATACCCAAGAGCAGGGCGCCGTCAAACACGTTATGGGACAAGCCGATCACCGTGGACATGGCGATGACGTCCCGGCTGATCAGGCTGAGGTCCATGCCCGGCTCGCCCTGCGTGACCCCGTCGCACATGGCGGGGACACCTGCGGCCACCTGGGCCGTGCCGCCCGCCTCGGCCACTGCCTTCTTGATTATTGCGGGATAGTGTTCGTAGGTGTGGTGGGCCGAGAGCATGTCGTTGTACGAGGTGATGATCCCGATATTGGGGGCCTGGCCGCCGCGCATCGCCTGGCACTCCCCGCCCTGGCAGACCGCCAGACCATGGGCCAGATTGCTGCTCGGTAGCCGGTGGCGAAACGGACCTGTCACCATGGATTCCTCCATGTGACGCAGATAGCTTGCGCGATGGGCCAGGCTGCGGTTGATGATCCGGTCGGTGACTTTCTCGACGATGCTGTTCATGGCTGCTCCTTGTTCATGGCGCCCAGAAAACCGTAACCGGCGCGGTGGTCTGGCCCAGTACCGCCCGAATGGGCATCTCGGCCACCGGCCCGTTGGCCAGCGCCCTTTCGTACACCGCCCGCTTCTCTGCCCCGACAAGATGCAGGATAATCCGGCGGCTGTGCAGCAGGGCGGGCAGGGTAAGGGTCATCCGCTCGTGGGGCGCGACCGGCGGGGTGATACCCATACAGAGCTTGCCGGAATCCAGGGCCAGGGCCTCGCCAAGCCGCGCTGCCTGCGGAAACAGCGAGGCGGTATGGCCGTCGTTGCCCATGCCCAGGATCAACGCATCAAAGGGCCTCGGCAGCAGAGCAAGCCGATCCTCGCACTCCTGCTCGCCTTGCACTGCCGTAGCCGCCCCGGTCTTGAGGCCGACGAAGCTGGCTGCTGCCGCCCGGTTTTGCAAAAGATGACGCCGCACCAGATGCTCGTTGCTGTCCGCCTCGGCAGGGTCCACCCAGCGTTCATCCGCCAGGGTGATCACTACTTTTTCCCAATCAAGGGCCATTTCCGAAAGAGCCGCGAAAAACGGCACCGGGGTGGAGCCGCCGGACACCGCCAGGCTGGCCCGGCCCCGTTCTCTGATGCCGGATCGCAGCAGCTCGGCAACCTGATTGGCCAGAGCCGCCACCAGGGTGGCGGAATCGTTGAACTCCTTGAATTCAGGCATAGTTCACTCCCTTATTTTGCTGCAAACAGGTGCTTCGACAAGCTCAGCACGAACGGAATATCAATACATTAAGACAACATCCGTTCACCCTGAGCCCTGTCGAAGGGCTGTTGTTAGCCCATCAGTCTCTAAACTGTAAACGTTCAGCAGTGCCGCAGATGCGCGAAAGAGGCCTGCGAAGTGTGCTATTGCACATGAGCAGACCGATGACAAAGCAGATGTGGTGCTGCTGGACGTTTACTACTCATCCCAAGCCCGGCCATCCCTCGCCATAAGCGCCACCGAGGCCACCGGCCCCCAGGTGCCAGCGGGATAGGGCATGGGCGCATCGTTGCTGGTACGCCAGGCGTCCTGGATGGAATCGATCCAGGTCCAGGCCTGCTCCACTTCGTCCCGCCGGATAAAGAGGGACTGGCTCCCCTCCAGAGCCGCCAGGAGCAGCCGCTCGTAGGCGTCGGCAACATGCTCCGCCTGGAAGGCCTCGGAAAAACTCAAGTCCAGGGTGGTGCGCTGCAGCTTGACGCCGGAGCCGATGCCCGGCACCTTGTTCAGCATCTCGATCTCCACCCCCTCGTTGGGCTGGAGGCGGATGATCAGCTTGTTGGAAGGCAGGTTCTTGTAGCTTTCCCGGAAGATGTTGTGGGGCAGCCTTTTAAAATAGATCACCACCTCGGAAAGCTTCTTGGTCATGCGCTTGCCGGTGCGCAGATAGAAAGGCACCCCGGCCCAGCGCCAGTTGTCGATATCCACCCGCAGGGCGACAAAGGTTTCCGTGAAACTCCGGGGATCGCCCCCTTCCTCCTCGTGATAGCCCGGCACCGGCCCGCCCTTGAGAAACCCGGCGGAGTACTGGCCCCGGACGGTTTTCTCCTCGATATTGTCACTGGTAATAGGACGCAACGCCTTGAGAACTTTCAGTTTTTCGTTGCGGATGCTCTCGCTGCCCAGGGTGACCGGCGGCTCCATGGCCACCAGGGAGAGGATCTGCAACAGGTGGTTTTGCACCATGTCGCGGAGCTGGCCGGACTTGTCGAAATAGCCCCAGCGGCCCTCGATGCCCACCTCCTCGGCCACGGTGATCTGCACATGGTCGATGGTGGTGTTGTCCCAGTTGGTGGTGAAGATGGAGTTGGCAAAACGCAGCGCCACCAGATTGAGCACCGTCTCCTTGCCCAGGTAATGATCGATGCGGTAGACCTGTTTTTCCTGGAAAAACCTGGCCACCGCGTCGTTGATGACCTTGGAGGAGGCGAGGTCCGTGCCCAGGGGTTTTTCCAGCACCACCCGGGTCTGTTCGGTGATCAGCCCGGCCTGGGCCAAGCCCTGGCAGATATCGCCGTAGATGGAGGGCGGCACGGCGCAGTAATTGACCATGACCCGCTGGACCGGATCGATGATCCCGCAGAGCTTGTTGTACTGGCCGTGATCGGCAAGGTCCATGGCCACATAGCGCAACCGCCCGGCAAATCGCTCCCACACCTGGGAGTCCACCTCCTCCTTCATGAAGGTTGCCAGGCTTTCCCTGGCCTGGGCGACATACTCGGTGTCGCTCAACTCCCGGCGCGCCACCCCGACGATCCGCAGGCCCGGTTCGAGGAGTCCGGCCTTGTCCAGCTGGTAGAGCGAAGGCACCAGCTTGCGGGTGGCCAGATCGCCGAGGGCTCCGAACACGACAAAATCACATGGTTGCATCTTTTTTCTCCTTGATCTTCCCGCCCTTTTTCGTGGATAAACCCGGCGTACCGCGCGGTTTCTCTTCAAAGCGTACGGCGGTTTCAAAAATGAAGTCAAGGGAAATATGGGGCGATCCCAGCGTAGCGCGGGCGCCAACGGAGGCAATAGGGCGGATATTGCCGGGAAACACATAAAAATCCTTCCCAAACCGGCAATGCTTCCCGTATATAGACCCCATGCACACCACCGACCCCCGCCCGGGCTTTGCCCACCGGATGACCAAGGAAGAAATCAATGCCTGCCCCATGCAGCGCTGGGAAGGACCGACCCACGTGATCCGCACCTCCGAGGAGCTGGGCAGGGCGGTCCGCGCCCTGGCCGGGGAAACCATCCTCGGCTTTGACACGGAAACCAGGCCCGCCTACCACAAGGGCGAGAGCTACCTGCCCTCGCTCCTGCAACTGGCCGGAGAGAAAGAGGTGTACCTCTTTCAGTTGAAACATCTCGGCCTGCCGGGTCCGTTACGGGAAATCCTGGCCGACCCCAAGGTGGTCAAGGCCGGGGTTGCCCTGGCCTATGATCTGCAAGAGCTGCACAAGCTGGCCCCATTCAGGCCGGCGGGCTTTGTGGATCTCGGCAACCTCGCCAAGAAGGCGGAGATAAAAAACCACGGGCTGCGGGGGCTGGCCGCGGTGCTGCTGGGCTTTCGCATCCCCAAGGGGGCGCAGACCTCGAACTGGGCCAGGGATGTCCTGGCCCCGGCCCAGATCCAGTATGCCGCCACCGACGCCTGGGTGGGAAGGGAGTTGTATGTGAAGCTGGGAGAAGAGTTCCCCCGCTGAACCCCAGACTGCGGAGCGAGACTAGAAATCGAACAACTCGCCCAGCAGGCTCTTGTGCTTGTGTTTCTTGTGATACCCGTGGCCATGCTGGTCGTAGCCGCCATGGGGCTGCTGCATGGTCTGGTGCTGCGGCGGGGCCGGGGCTGCGGTGCGCTCGATGATCTTGTCCAACTCCCCCCGATCCAGCCAGATGCCGCGGCATTGCGGGCAATAATCGATCTCCACTCCCTGCCGATCCGTCATCATCAGGTCTATCTGCGTACATACCGGACATTTCATTGGTTCTCTCCTTGGTTATTTTTCTTCGTCTTTTTCCGTATCCGAATCCTTGCTCGACCCGGCATCTTCCTTTTTCTCCTGATCTCCGCCGCCGTTAACCGCCTTGCCAATCTCGGAGACCACGTCCTTCTTTGCTTTTTCCGCCGCCTCGGTGGCCAGATCCTTCACCTGATCGCAACCGCTCAGACCCATGGCCAAGAGAAGCAGCAGGGCAATAATTGTTTGAACACGCTTCATTGTTGAGCTCCTTTTTTCGTTGTTGCGTAATGATCCATCAGACACGGACCTTTTCCCTTTTGTTCCACCAACTCTTTTCGATCTCGACCACCACAAAAACCACCACCCCAGCCAGCGTGGCCCGTCCCCAGACGGTCAGATCGACCGGCGCGCTCTGGAACAGCCGGTTCATCACCGGCAGATAGGTGTAGGCAACCTGGAGCAGGAACATGGCGACCACGCCGCCAAGCACCCAGAGGTTTGAGAAAAAGCCGAGCTGGAAAACGGATTTTTCCAGGGAGCGGCAGTTGAACAGGTAAAACAACTCGACCATGACAAAGGCATTGACCGCTGCGGTGCGCGCCTCGGCAAGGGTGGCGCCGTCGGAGAGTTCCCAGGCAAAGAGCCAGAACGCGGCCCCCAGCATCAGGAAGCTCACCAGGGTAATGCGGAAGATCACGCTGTGACTGAGGATGGGCGAGTTCGGCTCCCTGGGGGGCCGCAGCATGATGCCTTTCTCCTTGGGCTCACAGGCCAGGGCCAGACCGAGGATTCCGGCGGTGGTCATGTTGATCCAGAGGATCTGCACCGGCAGGATGGGCAGGGTGACCCCGAGGAAGATGGCGGTAAGTATCACCAGCCCTTCGCCCAGGTTGGTGGGCAGGGCCCAGGCAATGAACTTGACCAGATTGTCGAACACCCCCCGCCCCTCTTCCACCGCCGCCTCGATGGAGCTGAAGTTGTCATCGGTGAGGACCATGTCCGCCGCCTCCTTGGCCACCTCGGTGCCGGTGATGCCCATGGCCACGCCGATATCCGCCCGTTTCAGGGCCGGGGCGTCGTTGACCCCGTCGCCGGTCATGGCCACCACCTGGCCCCTAGCCTGGAGCGCCTCCACCAACCGGAGCTTCTGCTCCGGGCTCACCCGGGCAAAAACCGCAGTGTCTTCGGCCCGGTCGATGAGCTGGCTGTCCGAGAGTTTTTCCAGCTCCGGCCCGGTGAGCACCACCACCTCTTTGACCGAAGCCGAGCCGGAGAGCCCGACCTGGCCGGCAATGGCGGCGGCGGTAAGGGGATGATCACCGGTGATCATCTTGACCCGGATGCCCGCGGCCTGGCAGATCTTGACCGCGGCAACCGCTTCCGGCCGGGGCGGGTCGATCATCCCCTGCAAGCCGAGAAAGACCAGACCATCGGTCAGATCATCATGCTGGATGGCAGCGGGTTCCTGCCCCACCTTCTTGCCGGCCATGGCCAAAACCCTTAAGCCCTTGGCAGCCATGGTCTCCACCGCCCCCTGGATCTCGGCGTCACGCAGGGGAACCGGATTGCCCAGCTCGTCAAGCTGGCTGGCGCATCTAGCCAGAACCGCCTCCACCGCGCCCTTGAGATAGACCCGCCGGGTCGATGCGCCGGGTCCGGCCTCGTGCAGGCTGGCCATGTACTGGTGTTCCGATTCAAAGGGCACCGTGTCCAACCGGGGGCTGGCAGCGACAGTTTCCGGCCCGAGGCCGCCCTTACGGGCCGAGGTCAGCAACGCCCCCTCGGTGGGATCGCCGTGCACCTGCCACACCCCGCCTTCTTCGGCAAGCTGGCTGTCGTTGCAGAGCAGTCCGGCCCGCAGACATTCCAGCAAGGCCGCAGAGGTGCCGCCGGAAGCCGCTTCCGGCCCGTCAATCCTGCCCTGCATGGGATTGTAGCCGGTGCCGGTCACCATGTACGATACCCCGCCTGCCATAATCTCCTGCACGGTCATCTGGTTTTCGGTGAGGGTGCCGGTTTTATCGGTGCAGATCACCGTGGTGGAGCCCAGGGTTTCCACCGCGGGCAGTTTGCGGATAATGGCCCGTTTCTTGGCCATGCGCGAAACGCCGATGGCCAGGGTGATGGTGACCGCCGCGGGCAGACCTTCGGGAATGGCGCCCACGGCCAGGGCCACCGCGGCCATGAACATATCGACAAAGGTCTGGCCCCGGAGCAGGCCGACCACGATGGTCAGCGCGGCCAACCCCAGGATCACGTAGAGCAAAACGTTGCTGAACTCGCTGATCTTGCGGGTCAGCGGGGTATCCAGCTCCTCGGCCGCCGAGATCAGCTGGGAGATGCGCCCCACCTCGGTTTCATCCCCGGTGGCCGTGACCATGCCACTGCCCTGCCCGTAGGTGACCAGGGTCGAGGCGTAGGCCATGTTCCGCCGGTCGGCCAGGGCTGTCTCGCGGCCATGGAGCCCATGATCCTTGGCAACCGGGGCCGACTCGCCGGTGAGGGCCGCTTCGGCGATCTGCAGGTCGCGCACCTGAAAAAGCCGCAGGTCAGCAGGAACCTTGTCGCCGCTTTGCAGGAAAACGATGTCGCCGACCACCAGTTCCGTGGCCGGGATGCGCCGCTTCTCCCCCTGCCGCAAGACCGTGGCCTCGGTGGTCATGGTCCGGGCCAGGGCTGCCAGGGCGTTAACCGCCTTGGCCTCCTGGAGATAGCCGATAACGGCGTTGACCAGCACCACCCCGAAGATAACCCCGGAATCCACCCACTCCTGCAGGAAGGCAGTGATCACCCCGGAAGCGATCAGGATATAGATCAGGGGCTGGTGGAACTGGAGGAGAAACCGGACGAACGGACTCTGCCCTTTTTTGGCAGTGATGGCATTGGGCCCGAACGCCTCCAAGCGGTGTTCCACCGCGAACCGGTCAAGCCCGTGCTCCCGGTCCGATTCCAATAGCTCCGTAACCTCGTCGATGGGCAGGTGGTGCCAGTGCCTGGCGATCAAATTCACATCTTCCATGGGTGCCTCCTCTGTATTGCTGCGGTTCGACTGATGCGCCGACACCGATTCGATTCATTTCCATGCCAAAAACGATACCGCAGGAATATAGTTTGAACAATTAGAAAATATGCGTACAATAGTTCGAAATAAACGAAACGGAGACCGGGCATGGAATGGCTCAACTACCACCATCTTTTCTACTTCTGGACCGTGATGCGCGAAGGCAGCCTGACCGCGGCCAGCGCCCGGCTCAGCCTGGCCCCCTCCACGGTGAGCGCCCAATTGGGGAAGCTGGAAGAGACCCTGGGCGGCAAGCTCTTCCAGCGGGCGGGCCGCAATCTGGAGCCCACCGACCTGGGCCGCCTGGTGTTCCGCTATGCCGACGAGATCTTCTCCCTGGGCCGCGAAATGATGGACACCATCCGGGGCAGGCCCACGGCAGGCCCCTTGTCCCTCAAGGCCGGGGTGGTGGACGTGCTGCCCAAGCTCATTGTCCGCAGGCTGCTGGAACCGGCCTTGCAATTGCCGGAACGGGTAAAATTGGTCTGCCTGGAAGATAAGGAGGACGCTCTGCTGGCCGAACTGGCCATGCACTCCCTGGATGTGGTGCTGAGCGATGCGCCGTTGCGGGCGGGCTTGAGCGTCAAGGCTTACAGCCATCTGCTCGGCGAGTGCGGTATCACCTTCTTTGCCGTGGAAAAGCTGGCCGCGGGACTGCGGGAAAAATTTCCCCTTTCGCTCCACGAAGCGCCCATGCTCCTGCCCATGGAGATGACCGCGCTCCGGGGCGGGCTGGAGCGGTGGTTTGCCTCCCTCGGTATCAGGCCCGCCATTGCCGGGGAATTCGACGACAACGCCCTGCTCAATGTTTTCGGCCAGGAAGGCGACGGCGTCTTTGCGGCGCCCACGGTCGTTGAACCCGAGGTGCTGCGCCAGCACAAGGTCCAGGTAGTCGGCCGGACCCAGGCGGTGAAGGAGCGCTACTACGCCATCTCGGTGGAACGGATCATCAAGCATCCTGCCGTGGCGGCGATTTTAGAGGCGGCCCGGCAGAACCTGTTCATGATGAAATGAGCAGATCCCCAAACTGGGCCAGGCTCTTGCTCCGCTTGAGCTGCCGGGCTAGGGGCGTCACCTCGGGATCGTGGACATGGCAGAGCACCTCCTTCATCTTACAGAGGATCTGGTGCTCGCCGCAAAACAGCGTCTGGTAGCGAGTCAGCAATTCTTGCAGATACTCCCGCAGCTCGTTCACCTTACCGGCCGGGGCCGATTCGTCCGGATACCTGCCCCGCAGCCGCTCAAACAGCAGGGGATCGGCGATAGCCCCCCTGCCCAGCATCAATCCGGCTGCCCCGGTCTCGGCCAGAACCCGGTGGCCGGTAGCCGCGTGAAAGATATCCCCGTTGGCAATGACCGGCAATGGGGTTTGCCGCACCACCTCCCCGGTAACCCCATGATCCGCCGGACCGGCGTAGAGCTGCTTCACGGTGCGCGGGTGAACCACGAGAAAATCGATGCCGCTGTCGGCAAACAGGGGCAACAGGGAAAAGATCTGGGCCGGGTCGTCAAAACCCGAGCGCACCTTGACGGAAAAACTACCCCGGATCTCCTGGCGCAAAGCCGCAAGCATCCGCGCCAGGGCAACCGGCTCGCGCAACAGAGCGCCGCCCGCGGTCTGGCTGGTCATCCGGCCATAGGGGCAGCCGAGATTGATGTTGAGATGTTCGGCCCCCAGCTCCTGCACGGTGTTGGCCGCAGCCAGCAGAGCCTCGGTGTCGGTGCCGATCAACTGCACCACCAGCGGCACCCCGTCATTGGTGCTGACCACCTCTTGCCGGTCGTTCTCAGTGATGTTCTTCTTGGCACTGGCCTTGACCCGGACAAACTCGGTAAAAACCACATCGGGCCTGACCCGCTCGATGAACAGGGAGCGCAAACCCCGGTTGGTCAACCCCTGCATCGGGGCCAGCATCAGGGGCAGGCTTCCCGGTGCCCAGGGCAGTTTGGCGTTATGGTGTTTCTCAGGCATCAGCAGTCAACTCCACAATGTAAAAATCCACGGCTGTCGGGGCATACCCTGCCCAAGGTCCAGGCGTCAAGCCCTGCCTCGCACTTTGCGCTCCTGCCTGGCTAAAAGGGAAAAAAAGAAGAAAAAGGAAGGGGTATCTGCTGCCTACGACGAGCGATCCTCTCGCGTATGCCATAACCGTAGCACATAGAGGGCGGATTCCTGAATCTCGTAGCGCATCTCGTAACGCCCAACGAGAATCCGGCGCACCTCGCGCGGCTCGAACTCTTCCAGCTTTTCCCCGATGCGCGGATTCGCCCGCAGACTGGCCGGGGCAGCGATAAGCGCCTGGACGACCTGCGCAGCCGCGCCCCTATTCACCGGCGCCAGAAAGGCATAGAGCCGCGCCAGATCGGAGAGCGCCTTGCTCGTCCATTTCAGCTCCATCAGCGCGGCAGCGGCAACGGGGTCTCGGTGTTTAGGCTATCAGCCCACGCCTGCACGGCCTGCTGGTCGATGACGCGACCGGCGTCCACGTCGGCCATCGCTTCACGGGTCAGACGGCTACGTTCCTCTTCCTGCTCGACCCAGGCCGACAGCGCTTGTTTCATGATCCAGCCCCGTGATCGCTCAAGACGAGCGGCCAGCTGATCGACCTTCTCGGCCAGCGGCAGTGGGACATGGGCGGTAAGCACCTTGGTTTCTGTCTGTGCCATGGCTGATCTCCTGTGCATTCAGCACGCTCCCAAGCCGGATCGCGCTTTTCCGGGCTGATCAGCTTGAGTGAAGGTTGGACGGTTCTTGATTGCCGCTCTCCGATGCATTTTGATGACATATGAATCATAGTGATTAAAGGCGACTTAGTCAACCGGAAAAGGTCTCGGAGAAAGGCGGCAAGGAGATATCCGGTTTGACAATCCTGCTGAACCCAACCCGTTCTTCAGGCCATTCCGCCGCCGACACAGCCGCCATCTCGACATTTTTCAAGCATTGACAATCTGTTAGGCCTATGAGATGTTTTTGGGAACGCGGGATGCGGGCCCGTAATTTTCCGCAAGGAGGTGTGCGATGATGCCCTGGTTTGCAAATGGTCCTTTTTTTCACGGCTTCGGGGGAATGTTCATGCTCTTTTTCTGGATCATGCTCCTGCTGATCTGTATCGGTCTTATGCGAAAAAGCGGCTCCGGCGAGAAAGAAACGGCGGAGGAGATCTTGAAAAAACGCTATGCGCGGGGGGAAATCTCCCAGGAAGAGTTTGTGCGCATGAAAAAAGAACTCGGCATCCACTGAAGATTATTGGCCCTTTCGGGTGGTGCCGGGGGAGTAAACCCCGTGCTTCCTGAGCAGAAAGCGAGGAGCATCCATGGATATCTATTGCACAACCTGCCGAAAAACGGTGGGCAAGGTGGCTGCGGAAAAGATTCCGGCCGGGCGGCAGGCCTCCGTTTCCTGTCCACTGTGCGGAGGAAAAATTCCCGTTGGAAGAGATTCCCTCCCCGGACCCGCGCTCCAAAGCAGTGATGCCGTGCTTGCTGCCCCATCAACAGAATCGCCCGGACTCCTTTGCCCGGCGGAGGAATATCCGGAAAAAATCCTGCCGCCCAATTCCGGCCCCTCAACCGCTTCCAACCATACCCCCAACTGCGATTTTTCCGCCATGGCGGTGTTCCGCGAGGCATGGCGGAAAACGACGGGATTCAAGGGGCCGGTCTGGGCCTCGGTGTTGCTGGTCATGGCAGCGATGATCGGGATCAGTCTCGTTACCGCAGTCATCCAAACGTTCATGGGCAACAGTCCCTCCTCAATCGCCTTGGGCATGGCCATCCAGATCACCGCCAACATCGCCATGGCCCCCGTCACCGCAGGCTATCTGATGATTGCGCTCAAGCATGTCCAAGGCAAGCCGGTAACGTACCGCATGACCTTTGCGTATTTCTCCAATTTTCTCCCCCTGATCTGCGCTTCCTTCTTGATGATGCTGATGATCACGGTGGGACTTCTCCTCCTGATCGTTCCGGGGATATATCTGATCTTCTCGTACCTGCTTGTCATGCCGCTCATCATTGAAAAAGGGATGAGCCCGTGGCAGGCCATGGAAGCATCCCGGAAAGCCATCCAACGGTGCTGGTTCAAGGTGTTCTGGCTGCAACTGCTCCTGGGGTTTACTCTTATTGGCAGCGCGCTTCTCTTGGGGATCGGCTTGATATGGACCATCCCCATGTGCCTCCTGGCGGCGGCGATTCTGTATCGGGAAATCTTTGGCACCGAGGATGCTGAATCCATGGCAGTTTGAAACAAGAAGCTCTTTCCCCCCACAGGACCAACACCCATGACCCCACCAACCAAGCCCGATATGCTGTCCGATGCCCAGCGCGAACGGGAGAAGAGGGCGCAGACCTACCGGGAAAAAGCGCTCAAGATCTATCCCTGGATCTGCGGCCGATGCGGGCGCGAATTCAGCGGCAAGGCGTTGCGCGATCTCACGGTGCACCACAAGGATCACAACCACGAAAACAACCCGCCGGACGGCAGCAACTGGGAGCTGCTGTGCATCTACTGCCACGACAACGAGCACGACCGCCAGAGCGTTGCCGATTCCTACGCCGACATGAAACCGGAGGGGAAACAGGAGGCGATTGCCACCTCAAACCCCTTTGCCGCTCTCGGCGCCCTGCTGAAGGATAAAAAGTAACCGGCCTCCCTACCCCTCGGCCAGCAACCGCCCCAGGTTGCCGGAGTCAGCGCCCACCCCCTTGTGGATCACCAGTTGTTTCCCCTCCTGCTGCCCGGCCTGATAGGGATCTCCATACACCTGGGGACCGTTGTGCTGCACGGTGCGGAGCCGGGGATAACGGGCCCGGTAATAGCGGATCAACCCCGGATCGGAGGCGCAGATCAGGCTGCTTTCGGTTTCGTTGCCTGTGGTGCGCATGGCCTCTTGGTCCTGGATCGCGAGCTTTTCCCGGAAGCCGTTCAACACCCCCAGCCAGTAGGAATTCTTCTCCCTGCCCACAGCGCCCGTGCTTTTCCGGTACTCCTGCCAAAGATACTCCAGCCGATGGCTGAGAAAATGATAGACGTGATCGGCCACGGCCAGGTTCTCCTTGGCCCCGGTCAGCTCGATCACCCGCAGGGTTTCACCGCTGGCCGCCTCGAACTGCGGTGCGATGACCACGTTGACGTAAAAGAAATCCTTGAGCAGCGCGGCAATGAGCCGCTGGTGGGCAGCGATCCGCTTCCCGCCCGGCTTGATGATCAGGTAATCGTAATCCGTGGCCGTCCGGCAATCGAACCGTTCGAGGTTGTAGCGGCGGAGGATGGCGTTGGCCTTGGCCATTGCCAGGGCGGCCTCGTGCTCGTTGGCGCTCTGGGCCAGGGCAAAAAGCTTCTCCACCTTGCCGAGCATACCCCCGGACTTTTGCCCCTCCCGCCTGAGCAACCGCGGAATCGCCCCTTGGGCGACGCGGAACTCGGGGTGCACCCCCAGCCGGTCGCACGCCTCCTGAAAGGCCGGGCCGTGCGGCAGCTCACCCCCACGTCCCATGTGCTCGACGTACTGGTGGCTCATCTCGTGCTTCAGCACCTCCAGCACCACATCCCAGGAATGGTCCCGGATCAACCAGGAGGCCAGGCTGAGGGTGTCCAGCCCCGGCGACCAGGTTCCGGCCCTGCTCTGGCCCCCGCTGATCTCAAAGAGCGGCAGCCTGAGTTGCACCCGGTACAGCCAGCAGAGATGGCGGTACTCCTGGGCCAGCTGCCTGCGCCAGGCTTCCATGAGCCGGTTCTCTTTTTCGCTCACGGCTTTCAGCCTTTGTACCCAACGTCCACCGGCAGATCAGGCTGCCGGGCCGAGGCCACGGCCAGTTCATCGCAGCGCTCGTTGAAGGGATTGCCGTTGTGGCCCTTGACCCAGTTGAAGGTGATGTTGAGCCCCTCGACGAGGTCCAGCAACTCCCCCCAGAGATCGGGATTGATGGCTGGCTGCCTGTCCGATTTGACCCAGCCCCGTTTCCGCCACCCCTTGGCCCACCCCTTGCTGATCCCGTTCACCACATAACTCGAATCGGAATACAGCGCCACCGGCTTGTCCCGGTGCTCCAGCTCGCGCAGGGCCACGATGCAGCCCATCAGCTCCATCCGGTTATTGGTGGTCAAGCGATAGCCGCCGCACAGCTCTTTGCGCTGGCCGTTGTAGATCTGGACGATGCCGTACCCGCCCGGCCCAGGATTGTAGCGGGCGCCGCCATCGGTGTAGATGGAGACCACGCCCTCCTTGGGGGAGGTGTCCGATCCTGCCGCAGACCCGGATGTAACCGTGCCCGTGGCGCTGTTCGGCCTGCCCTGGCCCGAGGTGGGGTTTTGCAGCCACGCCTCGGCCTCGGCCCGGGTGGCAAACCCCTTGAATCTGGCGCCCTGAAAGCCGATGACCTGGGCCTGGGCCTTGGGCCAGTTATCGTAGATGCCAGGCACCCGCCCGGCCAGGATTGCGTAGAATTTCTTTGC